>Ga0247778_1000111_pt1 | contig 141841 bp, 165 predicted proteins | sample UWRJL049202B5_FD_179939 | JGI IMG/M metagenome (GOLD analysis project Ga0247778, IMG submission 179939) | Plant litter microbial communities from Arlington Agricultural Research Station in Wisconsin, United States - UWRJ-L049-202B-5 | ecosystem: Environmental > Terrestrial > Plant litter >... | reverse complement strand
GTAGCAGAAAGACTCAAATCTTGTAAGGCATTAAGGAACCTTTTTGTTGAAATTCGACAAGTGCGAGTCAAGTAATGTCTTCGCGCCTTCCCTTTCCAAAAAAAAAAAAACTCACGTCTCAAGGCGCACCTTGCCCATAATGCTCACAAGTAGCCACATCCTTTATGATAGGATTCATCCCAGTAATCTGGGCGCAAGATGCCACGCTCTTCCCATCAATATCCTCCGGCAAGAACCCAACAATCCCTCCGCTCCCAAACTCCTGAATCGGAATCTCATACGTGCTCGATTTCTGCTTGCACGTCCTAACCCCGCTATCACTGCACGTCAGCGCCCCTCTCGAGTCCCTTTCATCTCAAAGCAAAACGCACCTATTATCCGTACTACAGTCGAGAATACTTCCCAAATCCGTAAAATTCGTCGTTGTAGCAAGCGTACTATAGCTATCATGCGGCGACGGCACCGCCTTACACCAAAACCACTCCTGAATCCAAATCCAGGAATACCCATCCGTCATAACTCTAGTCAGACCATTGCTGTCGCAGTTCATATTGAATACACCGTTATATTGGACTCCGTGACCGGGGTAATTGGGACAGGTGAAGGTACCGCGGCCGTAGCTAGTAAGGAGGGAGGCGGAGCCGTTGGCGCCTGTTGTGGATGTGAAGGCGGAGATGGTGAAGGTTGGGGGGACGGGACAGGTGGTGTTCCAGGGGTTGGTTACTGGAGGGTCTTGAGGGAGGGCTTGGGTGAGTGAGGCGAGGAACACTGAGCTGATGAAGATGGTAGGGTGTTTCATTTTGTAAAACCGCAATTGCCTGAATTTGAATTGAAGACTAGTAGATTTGAATATATAGGTAAAGTTGGTTCCGCCCTAGAAGAGGTGAGTGATGGTAGAATAATAGTACTCTGAAAATTGTCTAACGGGAAAATCAGTCTTCCACTATAGGTGAGTATGATCTAGAGCCTTGATCAGGTTTATGAGACGGCGCAGATCAGGTTGCTTTTCCAAAGGGCTGATCGATCTGAGTGAGGTGGAAGAGAATGGTATAAATTCTGGAGACTGGAAAATACTTCTCCTTTCCGACAACCCATTGGCAACAGTTGGCGTGGTTTCTGAAGGAGTAAATATAATCCGAGATCAGGGAAAATGAAATTCTAACACAATGTAACATACCTATTATGCATTTAGGCTACTGAGCCTGCATTGGGATCTGCCTTCGTAGCTTTGCGGAGGCCAATCATTCAAGTGACCTTGAGATGCGAAAAGCCTCACTGCCCGGGGAAAATGACCCCTTAATCCAGGGCATCAAGTATTGAACGTTAATGGCAACTAATATTTGCATGCATGGATATTCGAAGGAGATGAAGACTTCATTTCACTCCTATTCAGGTTTGTACCACAACGAATGTTTCTCGTGGGGCATACACTATATTATCCCGAGCTCCTGGCTAAATACCCCGCCACGGCCCCTCCCGCTCACCTCTGAACAACGAACGAAAAGGTAAGGGCCCACTTGCTCGAAACAGCCCAACCGCCTGTCACTTAATAGCGCTTCGTATTTTTTGTGGCGCTGTGGTGAAATATACTCCGTCGTCCGAAACACCGCTTCCACTTGAATACTCGAGCCCATCGCACAACAAAAGAGACTTAGTTCTTAGCCTTTCTTCCTGGCCTCATGCTCCAATGGCCTTTCAACTGCCAGTCTGACAACGTTCTGACTGGGATTCCGACCGATGCTGTCCCGGTTCCCGTCGGCAATACGGTGATATTTGGGAGTGAGGTTGTGGGTACCGGTAGACCGATCGATATACTGGTCGTCGGGTACGGCTTTGGCTTGCCCGGCCATGTTGAGTTGCAGTTCAGCACATCCGTGATGATTGGACTAGTTCCAGGAATGCGCGGGCAGTGGGGAAGAGGTTTGCCGTTTATATCGAGGGGCTTGAAGTCGATGGGGCCACCAATGTTGTAACTTTCTACCGGGATGACAAGGTCGGGATGTGCTTGCTCACAAAGTTGGAGACGGTTGCTGATGTCACTTTTGAGAAATTATTGATTAGTTTGTGTGCAGATACGAGCAAACGGAAACTCTTACGGTATGTCGGTGCATTTGAAGAAGTCCGTAGGGAAGGGAGTACTGGACGTGAAACTCTGTAACGTCGCATAGCTGTTGTTTGGTCTGCATCGGCTGATTAGCACATGAACTACAAAACAGAGCGCCTCATCGATTCGCGACTCGATAACATACTGAGGAATAGACGAACACCAATACTTCTGCAGTATAGAAATATAGGCACCCCCGTCCGTTGTGACTTGTACTAGTCCGTCATCATCACAGCTCATGATCGTCCACCCCTCAAAGAATGTCATGGCACTTGGTCTCACGGGACATTTAAATGTTCCATCGCCATAGCTGATATTGAACGTAGGGTAGTCTCCTTTGCCTCTCAGATAAGTGAAGTCAGAGATAGTGAAATTGGATGGGACGGGGCAATCTGCGTCCCACGGATTTATGGCTTGGGGAACCGCTGCTGATAGGTCAGACCTCGGGGTGTTTTGAATTTCAGAGGCATTCTGCTCTAGTACCTTGTGGCAGACCTTGAACAGCCGATCCTAATAAGGAAGCTACTAGTAATTGAAGTCGTCCTTTCATTTTGAAATGTTTTTCTGAGAATAACAACAATGAAACATGTAACGTGTGATATATGGTGAGCGAAAGTGTAAAGATGTGAATGCTATATAGTCATAGTGAACTTCCCCAATTACTTGCTCAGGTAGGCAGGCACATTCCCTTGGCCGATGGTGCGCCCACAGGGCCGGCCGTGTTGATAGATCCTCATTGACGCAAAATCTCTTCATGGGCCAGAACGAATACCAATACAGCCTCTGAAATCGAAATTTAGCATCGAGCCAATATGCGTGCAGAACAGTCGTGCAAGTATAGCGATTTATGTGTGGTTTAAAGTTATGAACGCCTAAAATCCCCCACAAGTGGCGTTCTCCCGGGACTGTGGCTAAAATGATCTCCAGGGGCGAGAACGCCGCGAAATGAACAATAGATGAAAAAGAGTACCGAGATGCGCTAACACCCTGGCAGATAGAGATGAAACAAGTAGAGTGATCGGCAAAGTATAAATTGCATACCTGCATCCCTTGCACTTGCTTTATCGTGGTACCCACTACGGAGAGGATCGCCTTTCTTCACCTAAATATCCAAAGTGATGTATAGTGAAGCTTCCCGTTTGGAATGAATCGGACCGCCCCTAGAATTCTAAAATAATAATTCTCCGAGCCCGCGGTAGCCTTGTCCAACCAACTCCATTGCAAAGTCCGTAAATACCCAGGAAATCAGATACGCTTCTTTCGAGATATTAAAATGCCCACAACAGCGAAAGTGGAATGATCATGCAGGAAACCCACCAGGCAGCAACACTGTTTCCTAAGCGTGAGCCAGTACTTTTCGTCGGAATTGATGATGGCGATGAAGTTGTAGTTGCTGTTGCACTGCTTGTCCTCGCCAAGACATATATCTCGCCGGTTGCATCTGAGGACATGAAAATCCGACCCTGGGAGTCTAGTGCCAATCCTACAGGGCGGAAGCAATCGTCCGGGCACTTTGAAGTGTCGGCATTTGACATGATATCTGTGAGAGCAGTCGTACTGTCTGCAGCAGCGACTGGTGAACCGGCAGAAAAGGCAACTGAGGAGAGTTTGTAGCCAACAGGAGAGTTACGATTCCTTAGATTTCCATTAGTATACGCGCGTCAATCAGAGCCAAGCATTTAAGAGGATCTATTACCAGCTGCCGTGCATAGAAATATAAGCTTCCGTGCCATTGGGCAGGAAGATTATGTCCAATGGCGCCATATGGGCCTGGAATGTTAAACGAGGAGCGACATGGTCATCCGCACAGAACGTGTCGTTAACAGTGCTATTTTGATCCAGTGAGAATTGGTTTCCAATCTCCATAGTTCCAACATTTGGGACGCTAGTATTCCAAAGTGCGAAGCAATAAGGATAGCCATAATTGCCCCCTTGATTCGGATCCGTGGAACTGTTGAGAAAACCATGATAATTCATCTCCTCTCCCGGGTTATTTTGGTGTATGTCGACATTGTCGCGTTCGATCTCATCGGCCGAATTCTCAACACTGTATACTCCTCCCGTCAGAGGTTCCTCAGCAACACCGACACTGTTTCGCAGACCCCATCCTAGAAGTCGCCCCTGAGTTGTAAAATCGTACGGCGTGGAGTTAGAGGTCATTGCTTTATTCATCAAGTCGAATGCTCTGATCTGCGAATGACCAGACTTTATGTCCTCCGCCTCGAGATCAATATTCGAATTGCTGCCTCTAGAAACCACCAATGTGCCCGGCACCTTCTGCGACATCATGAGAGTTCTCGTAGTATGGTCATCGTTGCTCATTCCTGTTATTAGAGTTTGGTTCGTATCGCCGATCGAGGCTGCTGCGGGGTCGTATGCCCATGAATAGACGGCATCGGAGGATGAAGCATATAGGGTTCTGCCGTCGTTTGACAGCGCAATGCCATGGTTCAGCTGCTGATATTAGAATTGATAGAACATGACTAGGAAAGATTGCCTCACCAATTTTGAGTCAATCAAGGTCGTCTTCTTGGCCACCTCTAGACATGTAGTGCCGCCATCATTGAAAGACAAGTGGATGATGCCGCTTCCCTGCTGTACGACGAGAAGGTTGCCCGCGGCATCAAATAAAATACTTCGAGGCTTCGTCAGTCCCTGGGCAATTAATTGAGCGCTCCATCCGTTCGAGAGAACAGGCGCTGGATACGAGGCCTTCAAGTTGCAATTCGCCGCTGCAGCCACAGATATGGTGACCAGGAAGAAGAGGGAATCTTGCATGCTGTTTCGGATTTGCATTTTGTTGAGCATGTAATTCGGAAGAGGTAAGTAGACGGAGAAGTTTTACTGTAGTCAGTCGGTACTTAGTACTTATCGAAGTCATTGTATAGCAACGTGCGACCTGTGAATGGTGCCAAGCGCTGAACCCCGCACACCCCAGACGCCGGTGACCGCCACAGGCATCATCGTACGTCTATGTGAGGCGCCTGGTATCGAAAGCATGGCGCATTGGGCTTTCTAAGGCAATGTTTGAAGTGTGCGCATGGACATGGACAAGGACAACATTTCCCCAGACTCTGACGGCCCGTAAACGCGTCGCAAATATCAGACTAAACTCTTTTGGGCTGCCCCTTTACCCCTGAGTCTGATACAGTATTTCCAACCTCCTTCTAAAAGTCTCACAGGTAGTGAGACATCTAGTCTACCTTCGCTTTTACTAGGATTGAATTTCCGTTCAATCCTGGTTACGAAGATAGATACGAATAAATCATTGTGTTGGACCAAATCAGATGTATTATTGTTTGTGGTTTGCTGTTTACCAGAATCTAAATAATGACAAAGGATCTGAACTGGCCAATTGAATTTAAAAATGAAAACGGAAAACTAATTTAGAGTGCGGTACAGATATTAAAACAAAATTATTAAATATTATCTATTTACACGAAGAGTTAAAATATCGTACTTATCGTACAACAGGATATATTTTTTGATTGATAGAACTAAGAGTCAGAGTATCAATAACATTTCACCTAGGCAACGAACATCAATTCAGTGACTATAGTATTTCTGGCTCATGACCATCCATTCGAATGGCTTTAGATATCCTATCATCAGGGCTCAACCCCGGATGGCTTGGACGGCGTTGGTGTTGCGATAGTAATTTTGGCGAATTGTCTCTCCCTCTAATTCCTTCGGATACTCATCTAAAAACTTCCCAATCTCAAGTTCCCAGGAACTGTCCTCAAAGACATCCCTATCCCGAGCGGTTATCATGGCTGTTGTGTATTCCCAATGCTCAGGATAAAATCCCGATGTCTCGAAATCGACCAAAGAAACTGTTTTATCCCCTTTCACAAGAAATTTACCACTACCGGCATCTCCATGCGTGAAACAGATTCTGTGGTTCTCCTCTTGTCTTTGAATCGCAACCATTTTCTCCAATTCGGGCACTGTCTCCTTTCCAAAACGCCTAGTGATCTCTTCTACCGCGTCTGCTTGATCAAGACCCCACTGAAGGAAATCGTTGAAATCTGCCTCATTCGCAAAAGGTCCAAACTGGCGGTTGTTTGAGTAAAATCGTTGGTCGGTCAGAGGCCCTATTCCCTTTGTGTTTGGGGTGCAAATGGCTCCTGGTTGAGAATGAGGGATTTTTCGAAGCTCCTCAAAGAAACCCTTGAGCTGCTTCAGTAATTCTTCTCGCTCAGCTTCGGGTCTTTTGCTCCAGTTATAGCCAATGGGTAAGCCTCGCACATATTCCATCATGATGTATTTCGTATCCCCGACCTGGAAGGCGGCGTATACTTTTGGCACCGGTACTGAGCTTGATTTTGCGATAAAGCGAAGGGTCGATGCTTCGGAGAGCTGGATATGTGTTCCGTACTTCAGCACCATGCGTATGGGAAATCGAATTGGCTTGACGCTTTGCGTGGAGGCTTGCTTCCAAAGTGAAAAAGCCAAGCAAAGGCTAGACCGTATTTCCAAACAGGCCATATATCGACATAAGCGTGTGAAATTAGTGGTGTTTCGATGGTTGGTGCCGCAAAATCTCGCGCTACACGGGAAGTCAGCTTTGAGGGGCTCGGGATCTGGGGCGATTTGGTTTGAGCTGGGGACAAGGGCGACGACTTTCCCCACCGTTTGGAACTGAATTTAGGGATCTTCATCGTGAGAGCAAAAATCTTGCTTGCCGATGGACTTTGAAAGATCACATCCCAGGTGGGGAGACGATGGGCTTCACCAGCATGATCAGGTCCTGAGAAGGCGAGTAATTTAGCACTGGCGAAACAAGCCACTCTGTGAATCATCGACAAAAGTGAATAGTGAGGATGAATAGTTTCCAAAGGCGAAGTAGTACCTGCTCTAGAAGTTTGAGGAGATTTGTAGTCAATTCTTCATGGATCATGGCTTTCCTTACAGCCGGTACAACAAGCATCTTACTTCATCCACGTCCAGACAAAGTCCACAATAGCTCTTCCATTCTCCCAGCACCAGAAACGATCTCGGTTCGCCCTATGTAATCTCCCCTTGCGTTTCTCGGGATCTTTTTCTCTCGTTGAGACCGGATTGGCAATATCCATAGTCACTCTCCTACTCCACCTCCACGGCATCCAATCCGGCTCATCCTTGAAATGATATGCCGCAGCAATGCCCACAAATATCGGCACGCTGAGGTAAGCGGCAAGGAAGTCCGCTGAACTAAAAGGGTTGAGCATCGAGCGCCATCCATTGAAGAGGATCAAGAGCAGACAGCCAAAAAGCGCGTAGGCCGACCTTAGCCATTGCAGATGTGATTTGTAGGGGTAGTCGGAGGCATTGCGATTTAAAAATTGGCCTTCGGGGATAGTAACAACTACACCTTCATCGGGGTCACCACTTATTGTTCTGTTGGAAATGGAAGAATTAGCAAGCCATACGCAGTAAGGGAAAATGGGATCAGTACCTTGTCTTGAATATCATGAACGCGACGGAGACGCAAGCGTAGACGATCAACATGGAGCAAGTTGAGAAAATTGCCATGCGACCGAGGATCTGCAAGACCGAAGTGATCAGAAAAATTTCCAAAGTTACTAGAAAGTGGCCGCCACTGCAGCCCTAAGCTCGAGATAAGGAGGGGTAAGGATAGACTCGTACCTTTCCGGGCAGTGGTTTGACTGCTAGAAATCCCAGTAGACCAAACAGCCAGCTCACAAAGACCGCGTTGATCGGGACACCTTTGCTTGACGTTTTCTCCAGTCTCACCTTGATTTCGTTGCCCCATCCCGTTGCAGGCCACACGTTTCTCACACTCGCCAGGGCATGCAAAAGCCTCGAAGCAATGTAGATGCCATTGACTCCGCAAGAGAATGCTGAGAAGATGTAAAAGGCGTTAAAGAAATGAGGCCAGCCTTTGATTCCGTTTCTGATGCAGGCGATAATAATTGGGGAGTTTTGGCCTCGCCGAATCGAGCTGATAGTGGTATCTTGTAGATTAAGGTCATTGTAGGGGACGTTGAGACCGACGGTGAACACCACCAGGACGTAGAGAAGAATGACGCGCAGGGATATTTTACGACTGGCGAGCTTGATCGACTCGTCTCGGTCGACATGTTTATTCTCTGCTGCAGTTACTGATACTGTGAAGAATCCTTGGAGCGAGAAGAATATGGTGTTCATCGCAGACCACATCCCAACTAGCCTCCCTGTATCCCCTGTGAAAGTGTAGGTTCTGGCACCGGGGTCTGTCTTGGTGCTGGCGGAGAAGAAACCATATGGCGAAGAGTAGAACTGAAACGCATTCTTGCCTTGAGTCTGCGAGTTATGGGCATTCAGAGCAACGTTGAAGAGAATTATCCCGGTGATGACGATCAGCTTGATACAGCCGCAGACATATTCGATTTCGCCGTAAGCGCGGACTGGCAGAAGATTGATAGCCAAGATTCCTAGAAGAGCTATTCCGACCCACACAGCAGGGTTGGTGTCCAATCCAAAGTCCCACTGGACCGTTTCCAAGGGATAGTTGAAGGATTCCAAGTATGCGGATGTAAATTGAAATCTGAACAGAGAAGCCACGGTCGAGACTTCAGTCGCCGTCAAGATTATGTACGCAAACCTGTAATAATATCAGCTAATATCTACACGGTGCTTAAAATCATTTCACCAAGCCATCCATCCCACTGCGAATCCGACCCCTTCGTCAATATACCGACTGGGAAAATCGATGATCGGTCCTTTGACAGGAAAAACTGCAGTCATTTCTCCAAGTGAGGCATTCGCAGACCACAGCAATGTGCCCATTAATATGTACGCCAAAACGGCTCCACCAGGCCCGATCAGATACATGACCTTTCCAGACTGAAGAAAGAGCCCAATGCCAATCGTCGAGGAGAATGCAATCATATTGACATGACGTTCATTCAAGACGCGCCTGCGATAAAGCAAAATTTAGCGTCAAACGCAGCACTCATTATTGCGGGTGATCTCACCTGAGCTCTGTTCTGCCACGAACACTTCCCCTCTTCTCTCCAACTTGTTGGTTCGACTGGAAAAATTTGCTGTCTTCCGATACGCCCTCAGGCAGAACACTAGTACTTGACATTTTGATTAGGCGTGCTGTACTTGAAAAGATCAGTGTCACGATTTTCGGGTGGAAATGTTTATGAGATGCTAGGAAAAACAATCTCCTAGGATTGGAGATAGGTCGGGCAACAGCCTGTAGGAGAAGTTCGAGTAGTACCGAAGTTTGTGTAGAAGACCTCACTCTCGACGGTAAGAGAATACTGGAAACTTCCTAGAGAAACGTGGGCCTAGATAGCGATAGCAAATCCTATGTACGACAGCAGACTATAGACACATGCCAGCACTGCCATGATGTAAACCTTCGGATGTTCAGCTTGGCGCTGTCTCACTTACACTGCTGCGGTCTTCCATTAACAGCCCAAGCATCGGACATGCAAGGCCGACGATTTTTTGAGCTGACCCTTTGGCTGGGGCGATGATTTTATCTTTGGGCTCGCAAGATAAGCCACGGCTGCGATGGCTGATGTCTCGGCTAACCCCATGAAACAACTGTCTTGTCAACCGTTCAACAAAAACACCGCAGCCATTTATAGAAACGCCTGCAAGAATACGGCGGTCTTCCGTTGCACCAGGAATCAGCCGGACTGGATCACAAGACAGAAATTTGATTTCGTGATTCCAATCAGTGTATTTGTGGGATAATTCTGGCAGTAGCTCGAATTTGCCCACGGCACACGGTGGAGAGATCCAGAGCACGAATAGTATCCTTCCAATTATCTTCATGTGTCAAACAACTGGTTCAAGTCAAGATTGATATCCATCGGCTTGCTTTTACCGCCAGATTTTCCCATTGTAACGAGGATACCCCTCCCCCTTTCGATCCAGAAGATATGGACTTCGTCACTACTCGGCATAGCTAGCTCCACATCTCGTTTGACGGACCTAGTCCGTCTTATACTTCCAACACGAGAAGGAACTTGCTCTTTACCAAATGGATTTACAAGCCAAAAAACATCGTTGCGGTCATTCATGAAGACCAGATTTCGGCCCGCGGGACACAGAACAGCGCAATGGATTCTTGATCCAATTTGCTGGTTTTTGTCTCGCAGAGGTCGACTGGAACTGTTGAACTCTGAGAGCGAGAGGTAGCTGGGGTAGCCTTTCTCAGTAAATGTTGTGATAAAAGCAGACCGACCGGAATATACAACAGATGAGAGGCCATCGTCACCAACTAGTCCCTAGAGAAATTTTAGAACCCATGAAGTTGGGGAATGGAATCTTGATTAAGATGGGAGTCAAATTTATAAAAATTATTCAGACTTACATAGGGTGCGTTGCTCTCAATAGTATTTCCATTTGACATATCTTGACAATTTCCGACATACGAAATCACCTTTTCAGGTTCAAACCTAGTAGATGCAATGAAGGAGATGCCGTCAGTGGAAAAGGCAATAAGATGGTCGTTCGGACCGGAGCGCCCATTTTGAACGGGTAGCTTATGATAGAAGAAGGTCCCATTCAAGATATCGAAGATGCGAACATAATTTCCAAATTTCATGGCAAGATGATAATCATTAGGGGAGAGTGCCATCTTAACTGGAATTTGCTCGAGCTCCAACTCATGTAATGGAGTTTGGTTGCCCCCCTGGAAGATTCTAAGCAGTATTTCCTATCAATAGTTAGCATCTGATGTCTCAGTGGGGTGGGAAATGTTTACAGAGCCATTTCTACACACAATCGCACACTTTCTTGTGCCTCCAGCAGCGACCAAAACCTCGCCAGTAGTGACGACCCGGAATGAAACGGAAGGTATGGTATCCAGATCATAGTACCCAGCGCCCAAATCATTCCAAATCATTCCAAATCAACAAAGCCTTACCCGATGCAAAAAATTCGGTAGCAGGAATGGACGAAGGATTTGTAGACCGACTTGACTTGAATAAGGACCACTTCGGCTTTCGCTCCAAGTTTCTGGACGAAAATCGCGATTTCGAAGAGACACTAGATGTACCATCTGATAGAATTGACACTGGCCTTGAGTTCTTTATCCGTACAGGTTGAACAACTTCCGGTAGATTCGTACATTCGGCCTGCGAAGGCAAGGGTGGTGGGCTGAAAGTTCTAGAAGAAGCGTATGAAGATTGACCAAGGATGTTGCTGCTACCTGAACTGAGACACGTTGTGGCAACAGAGGGAATCTTTCGAAGACTTGGACTTCTTGAAGTCACACTAACGCTTTGAAGGTTTCTCGGCGTGAGTCCAACTTCCGTCGGAATTTTGTCCCAATGACCTGATCGCAGATGCGTATTCTCTCTCGCAGTTGACAGACTCCGCATTTCTGAGGATAAGCACTTTATTTCTCCTGACGGCATTGATTGTTCATTCTGCAAGAAGATGGTCTCGACCAAGGCATTTGCAGCAGAAGCACTCGGATTAGAAGGGAGGATTGGCATGCCGGATTGTTTCGAAATACCACCAGTACCGTTGACTTTATTTCTGGCCAAATTCCGCTCACGTTTCATCCTGTCGTGAATGTAATCAGACAACCTCGAAAGAGGCTCAATTTTGCGCGCGGATATCCTTCCGGTTTGACAAGAACATTTCTTGCAGTTGAAACTCGAATCGGGGTTGTTCGTATGCCGTGTGTCAATCTACAGTTGTCAGCATCAAATCAAAGTTAGAGGAACAGGATCTACGAGCGAGAAACGTACTAATGGCAGTTCTGTGTGTTGCAGATTTCTAACAGAGTCGTCAATCATTTGGGACGGGAGATCTTTTGCTAGAAATGGATGAAGCTTTGGGCAGTTCATCATATAAACGGCCTCTGGGATAGCTGTACGCTCTCTGCTATCGGTCTCCTGAAGAGGCGATCCCCCGCACCATTCTCGAGTGAAATCAGCGAGTTTCCGTGAAATAGTCTCCAATTCGTTGTTGATTCCAGGAAACATTTCCCTGCGGGCAGCTAAATTGTCTCGAATACATTGCAGAATAGGATGTGTGTCTAAACTGTAGGTAGGCAAGTACGCATGCATGTTAGAGAGTACTTGTTGGCCGCCTCGAAGAAGCCACTGATCTCAGTTAGCGAAACTTACGAAAGTAGAGCAGGGAGAACACTAGCAATACCAATTCCTGTACAGTAGGGCGTTCGGCGCAAAGACAATCACACTCGAGGTGAAAGCAAGACGGGTGGATACCCATACAAATAATCTTTCTCATCTGCTCAAGCGCCCATTGTGGAGTACCTTGTGAAGTACGGGAATTCAAGTTGGTATATAAATGATCCAACATCTTAAACTGAGGCGTTAGAAGAAAGTGGAACTCGTTAAGCTGGGCAGTTTCGTCTGAGAGGCACCATTGGTTGGAATCTTTCTTATTCTGCACATCCATACATAGCTGAATTTGCGCTGCGAGCATATTCCAGAAGATGTCATATATCACCAGCGCATTATGAAACCAATCTGTTGAGTTTTTCAATTCTCTCGATGCGTTCCGAAGGGCGTTCGTTAAGTCTTTTCCTTGATCTCCAAGAGGATACTACGTTTGTTAGCAATCTTCCTATGAAGTTCAAAGTTTGAGAACTTACAAGTCCACTGTAAAAGTCCTGTAATTGGGCTACCCCACAAGCTGGTATTGAAAACACCTTCCCTTCAGATTCATCAGAAAGCTCCACTATTATTCTGCGACATAAGATCTCGATTGAAAAGTGATCTACATCACAAAGAGTCTCGCAGCCCCAGACCTCTTCAAATCGTTGCAGAAATTTTTTGTACTCATTCTGAGGAATGCTTCTATCCTGTAGTAATAGAGCCCGGAGTCCGGAGAGTTGGGTTTGCCCAATAAAACTGAGGTATGCAGCATGGTCCTCGAGTCCATCGTCCGCGCAGAATGCTGAAACCTTTACCTCCAGGAGATGAGTAATGGTCGAGAACAATATTTCTGGTGGTAGGAGGGAGGCCTTCGACTGGAAACTGAGTTTCGATGCTTGAAGATAAGTTCTTTGCAGGTCAAAAATTACCCGGAGTGCGACGACGTGTTGGAATGCGCTTGAGCGAAGGCGTCCTTGATCAGACCTGCATCTTGAGACTTCCAGATAGTAATGGCCGATGAGCTCCTGGACAGTATGCTCGATGTCCAAACGGCCTTGCAATGTCGACCATATTGCCGCTAGGTCTTGATGCGACATTTCCGTTCAGATGCCCATGGTGACAAGGATGAGTATTCAGAACTGGATGCAAGTTGACAAAGACCCCACAGGTATCCTGCTGTAGAAAGGCGTTTTTGGTTTAAGGCGGTGAAAGCGCCACACTTTCAGCATGTTTCTTCGTTTCAGCGCCACGTAGGCAGTGCACTCGTGATAGACGCCGCGCTGATTCTCAACCATCCAATACGACAACAATGTCTCTGCGTAACAGCGCGGAGCGGACTCATTGTCATGGTGGTTGCATGTACCAGCTCATGCAAATGTTTGGTCAAAGCGTGTTTAAACATGAACACCGCTGGAACCGTTCTACGAATAGAGTTCAGTCTCGCACATATTCTGTACACCTATTTCAACCAAAATTAACTATCGTGTCATCGCAGAACGAGATCTTTCACTGGCGGCCGAGTCGTGCAAGCGTACTACTGCCGGCTGAACCGGGCGGTACAGAGGAGACATTCCCGCTCGAGGGCTGAGAACAGCCGACAAGGCGACGTATAAATAGATGAAGATGTGAAGACGTGACAACGGTCATTGAACGGTGGTTCTCTAGAGACGAGGCTGAAAGTATTAATATCTTCTCAATGCTGGAGGGAAAGGGAAGATGACGAAAGCTTTCGGCGAAGTTCAAATAAGACCGTCACGTGCGTCGAGGCTAAGCTCCTTCCGGATGCCCCTTTTACCCCTGATTTTCGTCGACTTTTGGCGAGGTCACTAACAAGATCTTCCCAGATTTTAAGAAATGCAGGTTGAGGTGACAAGATACATACCTCACACTCATTGTGTCTTGACCCCAGGGCGCCGGCGAACTTGACTAGCGGCCGAGGGAATATGTACGTAAGCTCACGGGAGAATATTCTTACCCAGTTGGGTAATGCGGGGGTAAAACGCCGTTTAAGTGTTCGAATCATTGTCAGCGAGAGAGCAGGCCAGGAATTTGGCTGCTTTCCGTTGGAGTGCTGGTTGGTCAGCCAGCCTCTACATGCTACATTAGGATTTAAAGAGTCAGATCAAGGTCCACCAGGTCAGAAATATCTCTCATCACATCCTTTCAAACACCAAACACTTCACCAAAGTCCTCTTTCTTGACCAGGCATCCTCATCAATCCGAGATGACTAAATCATACTGCCATCAATCTGCTTTCCAAAGTGGGCGCCTACCGGTAGGCAATCTACACGTGCTTCATTACGAGCAATATGGCAAGCCTGATGGCAAACTAGGTATGCTCAATTCCCGCGTCTTGCTAGATCCAGGTTCCTAACCTAAGATATAAGCCCTCTTCATTCATGGCGGCCCTGGCGGCCATACGTCCATTGATAATACTGTCTACTTCGATCCGGAAGTGTACCGGGTCATTCTTTTTGACCAAAGAGGGGCTGGAAAGTCAACCCCGTCTGCTGAAATCCGAGAAAATACGTCACAACACCTCGTTGCTGACATCGAAGCTCTTCGCCAGCTTCTGAGTATCACAAAATGGCACCTTGTCTTCGGCGGCTCGTGGGGCAGTGCATTGAGCCTCATGTACGCACAAGCTCACCCGAATAGGGTTGGGTCACTCATCCTTCGAGGTGTACATACAGGAAGAAAGAAAGAGCTAGAATTTGGTCGAGGTTCAACCGGCGCGGCTATGATATTTCCAGACGCTTACAGTAATTTTCTTAAGCCGCTGCCTTTGGAAGATCGTCATGATCCAGTGCAGGGATATTACAAACTCTTGCAGCAGACGACTGATCCAAATGTCAAGCGAATGGCTGCGAGGGAATTCAATGCCTGGGATCTTTGGAGGACTCAGATCGAAGCATCTGCTAATCTTTGGGGCATGCTTGACGATGATAAATGGTGTCTTGAGCATGCTATGATCGAGACCCATTATTTCAGCCATGGTAACTTCATCGAGGAAGGACAGCTTCTCCGAACGGAGAATATCGACAAGATCAGACACATCCCATGTACGTGATATCCTCCGCATAAGTAAAGTCTGACAGTCCACACAGGCACAATTATTCAAGGACAGTATGATATTTCTACCGTCTCCCAGACCGCATGGGATCTCCATCAGCAATGGCCAGAATCAGAATTGCACATGGTCCCTATGGCCGGACATAGCGCTAAGGTAGCCCCCTACAGCTGGTCATCCCTCTTTTCTAACCAAGTTGCAGGAACCAGGAATCTTCGAACAGTTAGTTAAGGCTTGTGACAAATATGCGCAGCTTTCCATTTGATTATAGGGCGGGAAGTGTTATTTGGTCAAATTAAAGCTTGTGTCGCTCAAATTTGTCTTTTGTGTTGATTATGAAGAATGCTTAAGATTGTTAGCAACTTGGATGTTGGCAACTGCATATAATCATAGGGCTTCACTCCCTTGGATTCCCGCAGGCTTTAGGGTTGGTATGTCCATCGTCGAGTCAACTTGCGAATCTTAATTACACGAATGTAGTATTCAACTTGAGTTCCTAAAATTGTCCGCGCCAGTCGAGGAGTCTATCCAATTCCTTCTTCGCCTTTGCCACCGCCGACTGCTCGTCACAGCCACTTGCCTTGAAAACGTATTCCAAGTCTTCAAGGAGCTGCCTATCTCTCTCCTTTCCGCTAATTCTCCAAAATTCCGCTCTAGCTTGCTCGAAAGCTTGTGTAATGCATAACAAGGCTCGAAGTGGGCACTCATCAACTAGCCCTCGTAACTCCACATCACCGAGCTTGGCCCTCAAAACATCAATCTGCGAAATGGCTTCGAGCACTGGCCAGTCAGATTGCCATCCATCCTCTCGATATTTTGCCGCTAAACTACTTTGCAAGCGCCGATAAAGTTTTACTTTTTGATACTCCTGGGCTGACCTCCGATGTTCTTCGAAGCTTAAGCTGTCAAGCATCTGCCGGTTTTTGGGGTGATGATTTGGACAATCCGGGTTTCGGCAGAATTGGCGCCCGAAGCTTGTATCAGTAGGTTCAAGTATAAATTCGAGCGGGTCAGATGAGAATTCGTTGTCGTAAGATTCGTCATCGTAAGTCGGCGGCGGTGGTGGTAGTCCTCGTCGTCTAGGTTCACTGTGTCGCCTTTCGATACCTCTAACCATTGCGATAGAATTCTCGAATATTTAATCAAAAGTCTATTGCAGAAAGTCTCCTGTGAAGACTGCTGAGATTCCAGCCGGTTGTATTAATTGAAAATATAAAAGGGGGGACGCAAGGATAGGCGATATTTGTGCTTGGTTCGGAGCCGGACATGACAATCACAAACACCTATCATTGTGAATGAAATCATAAAATTTACTGTTTATAGTTCTTGTGGATCCCTGTGAATGTGCCATTTCCATATAGCTTTCCAGAATTCAGATGTTCGAACGGCACCACTGGCACGGTGGGTGACTTTCACAGTCCGAATGCAACTCTTGATCACATATATTGTAATCATTTATACTGCAAGAAGATATCATTTAGTTACGATAGAGCATATTCTATGGTTTACAGGGGCAAATATCATAAAATTTTACCTATTTCATAATACATAGACTTCAACTATTTTGCCCCTCAAATCCACAGCTCAAAGAGACTTCACAGAACTGGCATGCAGTTCCCAAAAGAAATACCTCACTATGATCAAAAGAAGCCCTAGACACAAATTCCATAGTCCTCTAATTTTCTTCTTACCATGTACAAAAAGAACGCCCCGCTCCTTTCCCCACCGACCACTACACCTCCCGCTCCTATCTCGCCAACCACCTCCCAAACTCCCCCGCCTTCAACCCCCTCTTCCACTCCACAAACTCAACATACGGCACGACCCCCATATACCTCTCCCCATGCACCGCAAACCCACACGCATGTTCCTTCGTTATCCACGTCTCCGCTCCGCCTCCATTCTTTTCTCTTCTCGCACATAGCTTGGCGTATATCTCAGGTTGGTTGCGCTGCCATTCGAGGTATGCTGTTTCGCCTTTGTAGTGTTTACCATGGGCTTTGAAGGCCGCGTTGTCTAGGGGGGTGTATTCGCGTCTTGGGGGTGGTGGGTTGGTGTCCATGGTAGAGGGCCGGATGTAGATGCTTGGGATGTGGAAGGAAGGAAGGAGTGAGAGGGGAGATTTATCTGCTTGGGAAGTTGTAGCAGAGCGGTGGGAACAAATCATGCTTGTTGTGAATCATCGGCTGACTAACTGTTAACATCGTCTCTAAACCCCTCAGAGCCCCATCATATAGAGTGAAAAGCCTATTCAGAAATAGAAGGGATTATTCAAGCTCAGCTATCTATTTGTCCGTTCCCGCTCCCCTGCTCCGCTCCCCCTTTACATCTTCAACTAGCTAGATATCACCCACTCTACCATGCCCTTCTATTAAGACTCTCTCGACCTCGCCGCTCGATCAAACTCCCTTCGCCTTAGTAATTCCTTCAAATCCTCTTCCTGGGTCCTCTCTCGAGATCTGCTGACCACGTCGTACAAATGTCGCCTCCTGTCTTCCTCCGTTCTGAGTCGACGCTTCTTCATTTCAATGGTTTCTGGAAATTCAAATATGGTGGTTCTGGCTTTAGGGTACATAGTTAAATACTGAGAGTGGAGTAGGTGGTATGTGAAACGAAAGAAGCGAGAGGTCGAACTCAGACCTTGTTGTAGGACAAGTCTGTGGCATGACCACATTTTCACTCACATAAGGGAAGACAAAAATCGAGAATCACTCAGCACAATCACGAGCATCGGGCGCGAAATTTGGAGTAACGTGAAGCCATAACTTCATATCTTCTATTCCACATATCTCATGCGTGTGTTTTCTTTTTCTCAGCCTCCAAATGATCCCATAATGTCATTCGCATCCAGCTCGCCGGCCAATTTCCAACCGGCAAAACTCCAATGCAATCAATCATGCGTGTGCCCAACCACTTCCCTCATCTCATCTACATTGCCACATGAGCTTGAGTTCCATGGGGCCAGCTCAAAGGACAAGCCCACTTTTGCAGCCACAGATAAACCTAGAAAAGAAGTGGCTGGTACTCTCTCCGGCCTTTGTTGACGAGAGTCCACCAACAAGTATACGTCTTACAGAAACCCCCCCACCTCCCCGTTCTCTCTTATATTTCTATACTAGACAAAACAAAAGCCCCTGCATCGTGTATCGCATTCGCTGTCGCCGTTGACACCGAAGGAAACAGAATGCAGATAGCGTAGAATGGGAGCATCGTGCAAACATTATATGCGTTTTTCGCTTTTGATGGTTATCCCGCTCGATTTTCGCCCGTTCTTGGGCCGCCAATGAATAAACTCCAAAGTTGAGCGATTCTTTTTGTCGATGCAGTTATGCAGGGACCGATGAAACACTCCTGAATTCTATGTAGGAGATGCAAGTAAACAAACGATTCGGAGAAACGCTCCATGCTGTCGCCGAAAGAAACCGTCGCTATGCAGGAAAGAAAATAATTAAGCCGCTGGGGCTCGCAAATGTACAAGAACTGAGGTTCGCACGTAATAATAGAACCGTTCAGACGACGGTCATCATATGCATCCTCTGGCCTAGGCTCCGAGTCGGAGACGAGTCGATTGAGCCATTGAGGATAGAGTTGTTGCTGTGGCTTCGAGGGAGATTCTTCGGTGGGCTGGCCATCGGATCAGTAAAAACGCGTGTAAACGCTGGACTGGAATCACGCTGCGGGACTGTCTCCGGACTTGGCGACCTCCCGTCAGCTTTCCGAATCAGATCTCCCAAGGTACGAGTGAGTACACTCGCACGATGGACAAGATCTCGTAGACTGGTCGTATCGAATGGCATTTTGTTCGAGGACTGGGAAGACATCTCTTTGAGTAAAGGATCTGACGTTGCTCGATGTTGATGCATAGTCTCCATCACCGATCGAGCAACATCTGACGCGCTCCTGATGCTCGAAGGACGTGGTGAAGTTGGAGGTTGCAGGTGATTCCTTGTTGGAGGACTGTGAATTCCACCTCCAAATATATCATCGCCAGGGGAAAACACGGATCGCCGGACGGTATTGCTGTCGTAGGCAAATTTAGTCGGACGACCGCTTCGCTGCAAGGTCTCTATAGTTCCATCATGCTTTGCTAATTCTTCGGCATTAGTCCCATCGTCTTGATAAACTGCCGGCTCCTTGTCGAGGATGATGGATGACGGAGAGTGTGGTGGCGAGAGGGTTGGATCCTCCTCGTCGGGCACAGCGAGAGCAATGATACCCTCGGCCTCTTTCCAGAGCGGCGCTGACGATCCCTCCAGCAAGTCCTTTTCTTTCGCTAATATTCGTAACCTCTTCAAATCCTCGACCAGCAGACAAACCTCCCTTATTTGGCCAACGTGCCCTACGACATTGGCCTGACTTGCTTGTATCGCCGGAGGTACAAGCATGCCACTACTCTCCATTTTGTCGTCCCCCTCATCGCCATCGTCGAGTCCGGTGCCTTCGAATTCAAAATCGTTGTCCCAGTCCTCGCTCACGCCTTTAGCTCCTAAGCCCCATGTTCCAAACTTTGGCGTTAATTTTGAATGTTCCCGCTGACCCGCAATGTCAGGAACAACAGGCACACTTTGACTTCGGATGTGCAGTGCACTTGGGCCTCTTCTCCCAATTGTGCGTCCACCTCTACCATCCGCGATTTGTTTGACATGTGCTGTTTTTGGCCTTGGAGAATTCCCCAAATAATCTAGCTTCTCTGCGGATGATGGCTCTGACCAGTCGAATAGGTTGCTTTTGGGACGCTCTGGGCGGTCTGTGCTGGGAGCAGAATGTCCATTGGTTGACGCGCTGCGAGTTACATCCGCAAGTGCGGCCCGGAAGCTCAAACTTACGCGTCGAGAATTCAATGAGCTAGATGGAGGTGACAGTTGATTCTTGATGCCTATGTTTTCCTCATCTCGCGTCCAATCTTCATCATCCTCTGTATCATCCAGGGAGAGACGGCTGAAATCCTTCGTAGCAAGTGAGAAGCTCGGCGGAGAGGATGGGAAATTGTCAGACTCCATAGTACCAGGGCGGACGGGCGTTCCGAAGTCTTCGTCTGGTGAGAATCGAGGACCTTTGACCGGTGTAGACATTCCTTCGTCTTCTTCAACAATCCTATTGTGGCCTTCTGAAAATCCACCGTTCCCTAGCATCTCGTGAATTGAAAGTCTTTTATTTTTCGAACTGCCATTTACGCTTGGTGGGGACTCGTCAAACATTGAATCTAATGGCGTATTTCGGGAGCGAATGCTCCCGGTAGCTCCTGATCGTAGGGAATCGAAGACCGTTTCGCTTTGGAAATCCAAATCGTCATCGTCGCCGGACGCGAATCCCTTTGCATCATTATCTGAACCAACGAGAGTATTTTCTGTGACTTGTGATGTCCGCGAGGGCTTTGAATTATGGGATGTAAAATTAGAGGAGGTATTTGAAGGTACGCGACCAGTAGAAGATACCGAAGTTGCAGTTGTATTAGGTTGCGCAATAGGGGAAGTTGGGCTACGCCGTGGAGCTGATGATGAAGAAGAGGATAAACCCAGCCGTGCTAGGTCGACATTGAAACTCGACAGTCGAGACAAAGGCGGCAACGGAGAGGAAGTGTTTCGGCTGCGCGCTTGAAAACTCGAAGCAAACGGATCGTTGGGGGAAACATCCACCGGGGATAATGGTTGTCTTTGGAAGACAGTTGGATCCATGATCGGCCGGGGCTTATTGCTACCAGCTCCATGTGCGGATGCAACACTTCGTCCAGGAAGGGTAGAAACCGGCGCGGATGAATAACGCTTGCCCCCACCTCTTCCATCTATGTTCCGTTTGTTCCCCCGCAAACTCCCAGATCTGGATATCCACGAAGTTGGTGAGCTGAAATGCATGGAGAGAGATCGACGGGCGCGTCTTGGTAGTTCGTCCGGTACTTCTGTAGAAGGGATAGGAACATCATTCTCATTAACAATATCGGCCACGGCATCATCATCAAACATCAAATCATCCTCGTCATAATATTCTGGACCACTCGATTTCCTCATAGTTATCACGGCGGGCTTCACTAGGGTAGGCTTTGTAGTCTCGTCCGGCATTACTCTCCTCGACGCGGATTGAAAATTTTGCATGCTTCCATCAGTAGATTTTCCTGATATTCTTTCTTTCGAGAGTTTCGTGTATCGTGATTCAAAAAAGGGCCGCCATGTTATGCGTTCTGGTGTGCTAAATCTGCTCGATGGTGCGGTTTGTGCTTGCCTTATAGGAGTCTGCTGGACCGAGTCTTTCATGGAGTCGTCCCTAAATTGTTGATGGAGAGTCACGGAGCGTTGGTGACTTGTGGCCGGTCTACGCAGTGTGGGCACTTGTGATTTAGATCCACTCCTGGTTATTGACCCACTGGCCCCTCTTCCAGATGTAGCTCTTTTGACGAGTTTATTCGGTGGCAGTTGAGGCGGACTGCTAACAGGATCAGACAGAATTGGCGCAGCAGAACCATGTGAGAATGTCAATGACGGCGAATCTGGTCCAACACTTGACCGGGGGCTGTTGTTGTAGGAATTCGGTATCGTCGAAAGCCTCCTAATCCATGAACCCTTCGACGAGACGGAATCTCTTCCAGCCACCTCTTCAGTATTCTCGGCCAGCGACGAAAAGTCGCTGTGTCTAACGATTGAATTTCTCCTTCCACCGCTGCTGCTTTGAGCATCGACTTTCGACGTGAGAGGGCGCGTGCGGTGTGTCTGCGGAGGATTCGAGGATGGAGTCGGCTGCAGAACCTTCTCTGGCGTAATTACAGTCGAGCTCGTTCCGGGACGTGATATGGGAGAAGAATTGCCGTCACGCTTTGCATGGAATTCTGCGACGTCCGCTACTTTTCGTTTCTTGGATGAGGGCCGCACGGATGCGGCTCGCTCAGGCTTTCCCAAGGCCAGGCCGGCGGCAGCGATCCCAACCGTACTTGATGCAGCGAGCTGTAAAACAAAAAGTCAGTTTTGGTCTGGAGCAGAGCAGTGTGCACAAGCAGGGAATCATTGGGCAAATAGTGGTGTGGGAGCGTAATAGTTTAATCCAGTCTCCAGGACAATGCAAAACCCTAATTTAAATTGCCTTGTACTCACGCTGGGGACGGTCTTCATCGTGAGCACTCTCTCCCAGCACACCAACCGACTGGCAAGGAAAGGACCAAGAGAAATGTCGTGGGCGAGAAGAAACTCAGACACATCGTAGAGGAAGCTCCATGCCAGCTACAGTAGAATTCGAAGTCGAGGGGAAAGGGAGGGAGGCAGGCGGAAGGGGCCGTGTTGTTGCTGGCCGCGGAGGAGTGTAAACACCAGAACTTTTTCGTGCCGCAGTCAATCTGCTCGTGCTCGCCGGGCCGTAAACGTCGTATCGCTGCCGCGTCTGTAAAAGAGTGAAGAGCTCGCGGTAGAAGGCGTGGATGTGAAAATGGGTGTTGGTGAGGGAGAGCTGAGAATGTTTCCCAAGGTCGATTTTGGAGATTGGACAATGGGCTCTGAGCATGCAAGCAAGCGTGGTTGTAGGCGTACCTCAGGCGTGGTAGGCTACTAAGGTAACGGGCGGAGTTGCTCAGGAGCCGTGTTGTGTTGTGCTGCTGCTCGCCTGCAAGATTTCTAGTGGAGAGTGGAGCAGACTTCAGACTTCCCTGGCATTTAGCAGCCCTCCACCACTGGGGACTACGAGACTACGAGACTACGACCGCCTCTATCCACGATTCCTCCACTTCGGCTCCCTCTAGTTCTACAGTATCTAATGAATTTCACCTTAGTATCTTATTACCAAGGGATAATCCTGTCGCCGACTGCTACTGCGACAACAAGCCAAGAACGGGGCAAACAAGTCTTTTGGGATCTTAGACGCGTCTTCTAGTCTTTCCAAACCTTCTATTTCTACTGTAAAGCTACTAATGAAGCACGCTACTTCGAAGTACATTATCCTCAAAGCCCTATTTGCTCCTCTCATTGGCTTGCGCCTCACGTTCGATTAGGTGAGACCAAGAGAGGGGGCTCCAGAGCTTCTGCGGCTTCACATGTACAGGGTCGGCAGAGCTCGTACGGGCTGATGGCACAGGGTACATGCACTTTTCGAAGTCGGTTTCTGCAACGGCCTGGGCTTACGGATGACAGGACGTATCTGACTTCTATTGTACGGTACCGATGCCTCTCACCAACTACTAACGCCGTGAAACAACACCAGGATCCTCTTGTCTTGCGGTCGGGATTCAGTTTCCCTACATCGACATGGGGTAACGTGACGTTCAGGGGAGCACTACAGTACTTCAGGGTCCTCCTCATCCGGACCGGGCCTCCAGCACAATACTGGTGACGATCAAAAGCGGCCTCCAGCTCCAGCTACCGGCTTCTTACATGTCTATTGATGGAAAGCTAACGCTACCTAGAGCACCCCCAACCCGTCTTTAATTGGTATCCCTAGCAAAATAGCCTTGTTGTGTTACAAAGGCTGGCCGTAGACCAAGAAAATGGAGGTTAGCCGCGAGATATTCTGGTACTCGCTTCTGCCCCACGTATGGATCCGTAAGGCGCGGTCAGCATCTTTGCTTCATATATCCGGCGGCGTGCTTGATATCCCCGGCAGAGCTTTGTTATGTGTTTCGCTGCTGGAAGAAAGCGGGCGTGATTGATCGCACAGAGCTGCAGGATTGCTTGCTGTTTCTGTTTCAGATGTCAGAAACGAACATCTTCGCTACGAGCAGCCAATATTCGAATCATCCACACTCCAGGGTCAGTGAACAGACAATTATACTTCTCTGAGGTATATGTGCAAGAGACATGCCAAGGCTCGGTGCTAACAAAGTGTCAAGAGTGGGCAAGTCTCTACAAACCAAGAGGGGCGTCTTGTTCACGAAGTGCTTTTGTTTCTTACTTGCTTCTGGAATACCTGATTTTCTTGGATGAAGCATGCACAAGTCATCCCACAAACATGAGACCGCAACCCTAAATAACGTTCAATATTCCAGAAAGATGCAGGTTTCCAGCTTGCTTCGGCCAACCCAGCCGCCTTTACCTAAAGTACGCTCCACTTCTGACCGATGCAGCTACGGAGTCCGTCCCTCAGTGACCCCTCATTCTTGATAGTACTTGCCAGCTTAACGCATTACTATTCAAGGTTAGATAAGGGAGGATGTTGCGAGAGTTACGTGTTGGTACGCAGTACCAAGAAGGACGTCTACGAGGAGTGGAGAAACATGGAGACGAGACTATAGAGCTATGGAGGGGCATTTATGCCACCCAGCAACACAAACAAACCGCAACCGATGTGATTCGTATTATTTATTTATTATGATTGAAGAAGCAAGTCCCCGTCCGGACCGGCCATTGTTGTAAGTGTAAGATCAGGCCGAGTCGCGTGTCTCTGCAAGAGCTCATGTCCAATCAATGAGCCTGACAGCCGTCCTGCAGTGGCCCAGTGCTGGTCACCCTGTCCCTGACCACCTGCATATACAGGACAATGCTGGCTCTTATGACCCGAATTTGAATTTGAGGCAATAATGAGAAGCGCCTCCGGCCCTTTGCCTTTCAGCTGCCTATCCGCTCGCACTTGGGGCGGTGATGTGTTGTTCATTGTTCTCTTGAATTGGAACCATCAACAACATGCTCTCGATCTCACTGCTCTCGCTCAGGCCTCAACTAGGGAATCCACTCTTTCCACTGAATCTCAACGGCGAGGACGCTTTGACATCTTGACGGAGATGAGAAAAGAAACGTCCGCCACGAACACAAGCACAGACACAGGCAAAATTGCGTTTGTGGCCGTTCGATGTGACGTAGATACATACGTAAAGTTCCAGGCGTTTTCAGGCGAGACATCCTCAGACGTCCACTAGAAACCTCCTCATTCTCTTCCGTAGGGTCAAGGTTCTGAGCTCCCGTGTTCTTCAAGCTCTGGCTGTTCGGCATCTCAGAGAATCCTTTGCCAAGGACCGGCGAATCGACCAGGGACCGCCTCCTCTCACTCCCCGCCAATACCAGAATGCAGGAATACCCATACATATGGAAATCAAGACCGAATTTGACAACTCAGACACCCTCACAACAGGTTGCTCCGAGATTCCCATAGGTCCAGAAGACCGGGTCAGATATCCAGGCAGCCAGCGAACAAGAAAGAAGCAAAGAAGCCGGGCCTGTCCTGCAAGCAATTTCCTCATCAGTGCAGGCTTCCCAAATAACAGGTTTTGGTGCAATCATAGGCCCGCGTCTGTATGATCGCATCTAGGATCTTTGCCAGGGTTTCGCAGGAGATTTACCTTGCAGGTGCGTCTATATTCCGATCACCACAGATCTTTGGTGGCTGGGGCAGCTATTGCGCATGGGAGGGAACATGGATACGCGTGAGGGGCAGCCCGGAAGCCAGGATTTCGACTCGTCGGCCACGCTCTCGTACGATTTTCCGGGAGAGGAGACGCGGCGGCTCACGCCAATGGGATGCTGGATTGACACGAGCTTGACGCGTGTTATTAAGCTTTGTCTCTGGCATCAACCTTGAAGATCCTCATCGTTTTTACTTTCGAGGCTTCAATGTGCGTTTCGGGCATCATCAGTTACACTGGAAAAAAGCATCAGCCAGCCAGCGGGAAAGCTTCATGTTCGGAGAGAAAGCTCCTTCATAAATCCAAGCCCCCAGGCGTCACCCCTCTTCCCCTGAGTTGGTTTGTCCCGACAAGCTTCGCCCAATATACTCCCACAGAATTGTGCCGTATACCGGTGTTATATTTGCACAATACCGTGCTCGGCAATCCAGCAGCAGCTGAACGGCCCAACAAGTTTCATTTCCAGAAGGAACGGAACCGCCTTCCCGCGTCCATCATGATCGTCATTTCTTTCTCACTCACGCGGCTCCAACCAATAAGCCTCATTCCCTCGCACGCAATATTACATCTCCAACCAACGCGCCACGGGTTTAAATGACTGCCAACGCAAGGGAGTGGCGATTTTGCATACTTCGTACATATCATTTTTATTTTTAACTCGTCCCGTCCGTCCTTCCTCGTAAACTTGTACAATTCAAGAGAAGAGGCTCGAGTCCCTAGAACTATCCACTTTTCATCAAAGTTGCCGCATAAATGCATTTCAGGGGCCCTAATAGAGTCACATCCAACAAGTATTTAGCGCAGGAGATCTGCAAGTTGGTTTTCGTTGCTGTCTTTTTCGTCGGGCCTCCGACCGCAATCTTGAATGCATGAATATTGATTTTTCGGCCGGGATGCTTTTGAGGCCATTCGGAAATTTGTTTCGCGCTGCTTTTTGCCGAGGTGCATCATCCATCACGTGGCGTGTTACCCCTTTTGAAAGTGCCACGTGAGGTGAGATTGTGAATTCCGAGCCTCACTTTGTGTACTGATTTCTGTCTCAAATATCCTATTTTTGAATTTAAGGTGCTGAGGGGCTTGAGTCAGAACAGACGTTTAGAAAGTCGCGCATGAGGGTCCCTACGGCTTGAGAGCGATCAGATGTTAAGGATGTCGTTGATAACTTGTCAAGCTGCTGATTTACGAGTATAACTCGTGAGCTCCTTTTACTTCTTCAAGACTGTTCACAAGAAATTCAACGTTCCGAGTCGAATATCGCAGCTGCGATCAACGATTCGGAAACTCTCGCGGTGTTTCCTTCCCCCAGAATTCCACTGCAGCTTCCATCGAGTCTCCGAAAATAAAACCGGAAAGCAGAGCCTCGGAGCTCAAATTAAGTTAGCATCTCTCACCTAAGGAGACATATCTCACCCAATAGAGCAATCTCAAACATCCTCCCTCTTCCAAATCAGGAAGTCTCCTTTTAGCCACCCTCACAAATTCAACCTCCCACATAACAATCAAGTCTTCACACCCATAAAAAATGCAAGCCTTTCCAACTCGCATCGCATCGCATACATTCCCTAGTCATCTCGTCTCATTTCTCGCTCCCGAGATCTGCAAGCGTTGTAGGATGTGTGCAGCGTCGCACCGCGTGTCGAGTCGAGTCGAGTCATTGTGCTTCCCAGCGCACATGGCAAGGAGTGTTCATGTTGTGTGCGGTGAGTATGTTGTGCAGGTAATGCCATGCTATGTTGTAGATAAGTGGTGCTGTCCTGTATGTGAGAAGACAAGTGGGATGCTGTGGAAGTGGGTTGTTATCGTTTTGTGCCGGGTGCTGGTCGCCTCGTGCTTGCCTTTTTGCTTTTACCATATCATTGAAGAGAAAGCACGACTCACTTGCTTCTGTTATCCAGTGTGCAATGCTAACAAGCGTGGCGTGAATCACTAGATAGCTTAATATTCTATGACTATTGATCTACATCTCTTCTTGAAAGGAACCTTTCCTATGTTGCAAACTCCAACTCTTTCTACCTTGCCTACTGTTCAATTTCTTCCACCACTGAAGCTTTCGGAAACTGACACTTCTTGGTGTGCGTCGTCCACTGATAAAAATTCCTCGATATTTATTGCCAAAGATGGGTTTCTGTGGACTTCTAAGATCTCGTTCGAAATCAAGACTGAATTAAGAGAAGTCACACACTCAGTGGGAAATGAGCCTTCGCCTTTCGCAACGGCTACACTTGATGTCACAAAAACATCACGAGCATACAACGACACCCGCTTCTGGCGAGAGTATACACTGAAAGCAGTGCGACTCTACCGGTCCCACCCGATGGAACTCGGCGGGCTTCTACCCATCCCATGCAAGAGGGTAGTGAAGTACGGCCTCGATGTGCAGCTTGCAGAAGCCACAGCACTTCGCTTCGTCAGGAAACATACAACAATACCAGTGCCAAAAGTCCACTGCTCCTTCGAACACAAAAACGTCAAATACATCGTTATGGATCGAATCGATGGAGAAGAAATAGGGAAAGTATGGAGTGAGAGGTCAGAGGCAGAACGGGTGAGCCTACTGCTGCAGTTGAGGGGCTGCTTTGAGCAACTTCGAAACATCCCGTATCCACATCCAGGAGCAATTGCTGCTGTCGATATGCAAGAGCTTTACGAGCCTCGTACTTACAGGGGCGAATACGGATTCGGACCTTTCGCCACTGAATAAGACTTCAACGGATTTCTCCGCTACGGCCTTCAGAATGACCAAGGTATCTTGAAACATGATTATAAAGGCAGGTCACGGGCGACCGCTGAAGAGAAATCCGAAATGCGGAAGCTAGTTGAAATGCAAGATCAACAGAACCACAGGATATGCTTCACTCATGGAGATGCCAGCAGTTTGAATGTCTTAGTCAAGAAGGGCAAGGTTGTGGCTTTGATTGACTTCGAGCTATCAGGTTGGTATCCAGAGTACTGGGAATATACTTCGGCTGTGAATGTCAAAAGACGTGATGGTTTCTGGGAGGCTGAGATTTGAAGGTTCCTGGATCCGTACCCGAGGGAATTGGAGATGGAAGAGATCCGTCGGAAGCATTTTGGTCCTCGTGGACTTCGAGGATGGTACCCTTGGAAATGATTGGTAATTCAAGACAGTATGCTTCAAGAAGGTACTGGGTTATATTTGGAGCATGATGAAGATGGATCATGGTTTCTGTGTTTTTCTTCCGGTGTAGTATGGATATGTGTCGTCGTGTACGATGTAAAAGACGGTAGTTTCAAAGGCCCAGGCATTAGATTTCGGTATCGCTGCAACTACTCAATGTCTCACAACATATGAGACATTCTTAACTTTGACAAAAACAGGAAAAACGAACCCAAAACCTCCAGATATTCTGTGAAATTGGTGAATGACAATGGTTGGTGACTCAAGGAACAACTTCGGCAACTGAAGCCCCACTTCTCCTAGTAACTCAACTCTACCGTATACATCAAAATAAACAAAATTACAACAAAGAAGTGTCGGTAGTCCCTGCGGGTTCAGATGGTATGAAATTGATTGCATTCCTTTGATCTCTACTCTCTGGCTCTGAGCATAAAAACCCCAATGCACATTACCATAGTTCCATCATTCCTGGTGGTTGGCACTTCTTTTGGCATTTTGTGTTCTTGCTTCTTGGTTTGAGTAGATACGTGTAGGGATTGAAAATTTAAACCCTTTATTGATAGTCTTGCTGCCGAGAGATTTTGGGGGGATTCATGAGGGGAGATCAAAACGCTAAGAAATTTCCTAGAAATTTCCTCATCCCGCACAAAATCCACTCACAGCACTTCAGCACTAAAACCTTTTTGCTCGGATTACTTATATTATGATTAACAACTTATTCTTAGGGTAATTTTCCACCACGACTAGCACATTCACTGGAAGCTGTGTCCCAAAATCCCCGGCTTCCTGGACTTCAAGTCGAGCATGCACTGTCCGAAGAGTCCATTCGCCCAACTGAACCACTGCCTCGTCCATTTTGACTCGTCGAAGCTATTGATACTCTCATGGATCAGTCCAAGACCATCTGTACTGCTCACAAGCTCTGCTAATGTGCTGGTGATTTCGTGATCGTCGTCCGTAGTAAAGATGCGAATAATGCTAGCCATGGGCCAGGCTTGGCCGTAGCCTGCGTGAGGACCACCGACACTGAGGATTCGTTAGTTGGAAATATGGAGGGAAAGGTATGTGTGAGAGGAAGACAAACGCGTTAATGACAGGACCACGCATGAAGTAGGAGTTGTCTTTGCTAAGAATAAGCTTTCGGGTGTTTTGGTAAACTTGGTCGCTTGTGTTCAGGTAGCCGAAGAAAGGGGCGCTGAGCAAGCTGGGGATATTGGCATCGTCCATGATGTTTTCTTACAAAGTTAGTAAACCCCCAAAAGAGGGGATATTCTGCTTACGAGATCCGTATCCGTCAACCTCAAAGGCGTATATCTGACCATATTTTGGATTGTTGACAATTCCATACTTAGTGATAGCATCGCGAATTCTGCCGGCGAAATTATGCATGTGGTTCGCGAGGTTTCTCTGATTGTCAATCTGAGCCATGATCTCAGATGCCGAGTCAAGGTATCGGGCAAACATCATGTTGGCTGGAATAAAAAGCTGGTAGATCGTACTATTCGCCAGTTAGTAAAAACTCGGACCCTGATAGGATTTTACTCACGCGTCATCACTGGGTCGGAAGGCTGACCGGATCAAGCCTGTGTCATCTTGAACTGGATTTCCACGCCCTGAGTTGTCAAGTGTCTCAGTTGCAGAGGTTGTGTCTCGCTCCCAAGTGTATGGAACTGCATTGACCGACCCATTCGAAGAATATGTGCCAATGAGCAGAGCTTCCGTGGTAGAAATGATGGTGTTGATTGCATCAACCCATTGGAACTTCTGGAAAAATTCGATATCTTTGGTGGCCTCGTAGTAGTTGGTCGAGATCTCCAAAAAAGCAGCCAGGGAATCTAGCTCATATTTGCATTCAAAAGCGACGTTCGTTGAGACAGGCGGTGTGAATTCATCTGGTTTATCCTGGTTTTTGGACGGGCCAATGCCTGATTCTACTGGTGGCTGGAAGGAGTTGCAGTGAGGAGCTTCGAGCACATATCGAGCTTGGAGGTTGATGACCCCTCGGTACAAGCTTGCGAGCGAGTCTTTGCTCGAATTTGCAGTGACTAATGGCAGGTAGCTCTGCATCTGGTTTGCTGAGTCTCGCAACCACATCGCATTTCTGTTCCCCGATTAGCACGAGCCTACAACATAATGAGAGAGGAATAAACAAACATGTCGCCAGTGATTAAGAATGTGAGCTCCTCATCTGAGTTGTTTGCAGCGACTCCCTTCCATTTAACAGCCGTGTCGAGAGAGTTGGGGTATGAGTTTTGGAAGATCCGGTACAGATCAGGGTCTTTGATGACCGATTTCATGCTGGTGATGGTATCCTCCACAATAGAGGAATTGAACGTTCGACATGCTGGATCCGGTCTCATGTAAGAGAGCTGGTATTTCCCAGTACTGAACGGTTGGTGCTTCGTCTTCGAATAGTCCGAATAATCGGGACATTGTGCTGTTGCAGGCGCTGCCACAAAGATGGCTGCCGCGACGAGACTGAAAACAGCGCCCTTCATCGTGCCCATAATCCTCGAGTTCCAAGATGCCATTCCTTCAATGCAAAGCAGCAAACCTCGAGCTCCAACAAATTTCTGGAGAAATGCGCTCGTTATATTTGTCCGCCAGGATCCCCGTCAGGTACCAGAGCTACCCCGCTTGGAACCCTTGTCAAACCTTGTCAGAGTCCCCGCTATCCTGCTTATGACCATGACAACTTTGAGGTCATTTCCATGCTCTCCCCAAAGCTAGATCCACGTCTTGCAAGCAGTACAACGTTACAATTCGTCGACGAGCAGGAACTCTCGCTGCTCTGGGGCTCGAATTTTGCTGCAGTCGGCCCTTCCAGACAATAATTTCTTCATCACGCGTGGGTCGGGGTTGCTCTTTCCATGCAGTTGGTGTAGGTAAGTAGTAAGTAGGGTTTTAGTCAACGCTTGTTGATCGCATCCGAAATTGGGAGGTGCAGCTCAGATGATCGTGAGTCGCGGGGAAATAGCCCGAACGCGCCACGTGACGGTAGACCCCTTGAAAGCGCTTTCCTTGACTATCGGAAAGCCTTCCATTGCTTTATATTTCCCTCGTTTTGTTAATATATCATTGTAGGACAAAGCCGTTATTCTTGTCAAGCCACAGTGTAGATGTCTGCAGTACCCCTCACTTCCCCGGCAATAATGGGGTGAAGGTTGCACAAGATGCGGGGCAGCGGGGTATCGTGCCGTTCAGCATCCCACTGATGGGTTTGGCTGACTCGAGAAAGAAACCGGAAAGCCGCAGACGATCTGTAATCTTGAAGGTTCGGACAGATGCCGTGCCAGTATCTTTTATTCCAACACTCGACTGTTGGAGACCTGAGCACTTCCCATTGCAGGTCTTCATTGCGGCAAATTTGCCGATTTCTTTTCCATTATATATACTATTTTAATGGATGCAACTTGGCCCAAACTGTATGCAGTCCAGTTCGTAAATGTATGCCCAAGTGAATGGTATATTCTATCTATTCCCCAATGCGGATATTTCTCCTCATGTATTGAAAAATTCCCAGTCCATTCTCAATAGATTTCCACACCTGAACGCCCAACGACGCTACTCGAATTCGATTCCAAAGACAATATGAACACCACTCCAGTTTTGCAGACACCTGGAAAGTGTTTTCGGGGTAGTCGCAAAATCATGCTAGAAACCAACCTCCAATTCCCCATGTACCTGGTTCGTATAGAGCATTTCGTCTGAGAGCTCTGTCATTGATTCCTTGGAGCAGATAGTCTAGTCGCGTAAAGTCGATGGGCTTCAAAATCCAGCCATCAAAGCTAGGTCTGTTATTATTTGAAGAAATTGGATTTTGCTCGATTCAAAAAACATACCCGCTTTGTAAATATTCAAATCTGTTGTCCTCAGTGAGGGACGCAGAGACTGCTATGATCGGGACTCTTGGGCGTGTTCTGAGTGCCCCCTCTAGCTCTTTTTCAAGTTGTCGTATCATCTTGGTCGCTAGCATTCCGTCGATCAACGGCATCTTCGAAAGTGTCAGCAGTGGATGTAAAGTGGGCATCTGGATTTCTACTTGTAAGTCCATTAGAATAACTTGAACTTTATGAGGGTTCGAAGAAAAGTGATCATGACACTCCTGCCCATTGTATGCACTGCACGGAATTAGTACTCGTTTTCTGCAAATAATAGAAAGCGAAGAGAATAATGAGGCATGGATTGGGAAGCTCAACACTGCTAAGTTGAGGACGAGAGAAAAAGAGAGGGGATGGTTACACCTCCACATCATGCCCTGACTTGAGCAATCTCCTGGTAAGGAGCCTGGCATTAATGGGGTTGTCTTCTGCGATGAGTACAGACAAGATTTCCTTTGGCTTGGCAGGATCCGTATCCATTCTGGGGAAAGGGAATTTGCCTGGACTTCCCCCTTTGCTTGACACGCTACTGAGGTCTGAGCTTAGAGTCCCTGGCGTGATAATATTTTGAGGACTTGCTGTAGTTTGGGGAGGGAGAGTCATTTCTTGACGAGGCGTCATGCTGTCAGTTCTGCCATCAGTGTTCGTTCCCTTAGGGCGAGGAATGTCTATCGTAGGAGAATCAGTTTCGGAGAAGGTTCTTGCAGATGACAATTGGCGGTTGGAACCAAGTGACATCCGTGCAATGTCATAGGCTGATGCATGTTCAAAGGGCAGTTCGATGCCAAAAATCGTTCCTTTCCCAATTTCGCTCCGAACCCGAATTTGGCCATTCATATTCCGGACATAGCGAGCGACGACAGCTAAGCCAACGCCCAAGGGCTTCGAACCATCGTTCATGCTCGACGGAGTGGTATCTGCAGATAAAGACCGTCCGTCCTCGTCGATAACTTGTTCAAGTTCCTGGAATAAGTCATCAAGTTGGCTTTCTGACATACCAACTCCAACATCCTGAACCGTGATATCGATGACTGAGACGTTGTCTTTTGTTCGAACAGGGCGGATATCCTAGGAGAAAATGAGGAATTAGCTTCATTTCCTCGGGGCTAGATTTATACGAATGAGCCAGGAGCCGCGGGACACTCTCGGCATGCAGAACTTCCCGCAACTTGCCAGCATAGAGAGTAAAAGACTTCCCGATGTTCTTACCACTTTGATCCCCCCTTCTATAGAGTGTTGGAATGCGTTGCTCGTGAGATTTGATAAAACTTGACGAAGGCGGGAAGCATCACCTTTGACCATCTCAGGCAGGCCCTGATGTGTTGAGACGGTCAGATCCAATCCCTTACGCATTGCTTCCTTACGGAACGCCGTTATGACCTCAGAAACTGTTGAACCAAGATCGAATATATCTTCCATATTTGAGCTAACGGGTCCATCTTCAGCCTTCGTCAAGTTTAAAAGGTCATCAATAACGTAAATCAAAGACCGCGAGGCTTTGTGAGCTTTGTCCAATTGCTCACGGGTGCCCTCCTCCAATTTGTTTTCCAGTGCCATCTCCAGGTAGTTGATGATGGCATTGAGAGGAGTTCGAACTTCGTGAGAGGAATTGCGGATCAACAAACGTGTCAGTCGACTGTTCTGACTTGCCGATTCCTTTTGCCTCCAGATTTCTATGAACCTGCCATATAGTAGACTTAGAACCGTGGCCGTTTCTAGTTGGTCTTCAGTCCACTGCTTGCTCCTGCCGACAACAGTCTCAGTCCAGCGCTTGAAGCTTTCCCTGGGTTCGAGATATTCGCTGCCTGCACGAACAACTTTATCGTAGGGGTTTCCAGCCCATCGAACTTTTTTCAATTGGCCCCTCCTGAAGAAGACCAGAAAATCATATCCTCCTATGCTCAACGGGATGATGAGCAACCCTGCTATGACGTGAATCCCGGGTGTGAACTGGATATCTGGGAAGTCGGCATTAAGGTGCTGGGATGCAAATATGGAGGTAAAACGTCGAGCTTGTAAGTGAGTGAGCACTGCTAGTGCTTCGGGATATGGGTCCAGTCTTCCAATCGCTCGCGCTTCGTCTTGAATACTAAGGAGCCCAAAATCGGCATCAAAGACTCGAAGTAAATCCGCAGATGATGCTGCAATAAAACCTGCTGGGGATTGCGTCGGCGGAGTGGTCATTGGGGGCTTTCGAGCTAGAATTCGCTGCATCATGAGCAAACGCTCGATGTTAGTAGCAGCACACTCCCCAATGTTTCGGCAGAGTTCCCGAATGGGAAGTGACACCCGAAGGCCAACGTTCCCGTACTCATGGCAAGCTACTAGGCCCCAAAGTTCAGAATTGATGACGATGGATACCGACATTGAGGATCTGACACCCATATTGGCCAGATACTTTAAGTGGATAGGTGAGATAGCGCGTAGATAGGAATGGCTGAGATCAAGTGGGACGGCGAAGTCGGTAGCGTCACGGCAGACCTATGATACGTATCAGCCCTCTTGGTCTTTCATTGACGCATCAGATCAATAGATTGAGAATTGGCCTTTACCAATCTTGCCGTCTCTGCGTCCCGATCGTGCAAAACACGAATGCGGTTGATCTTGTACAATTCTTGAGCCTGCTTCGGTATATCAGACGCTGGGAAGTGCAATCCTGATCAAAATTAGGTTAGAAGCTTCGGAGTGTACGAGGTAGCTTACCTCTGAATATATCATGGCTCGCATCTGCATTAACGAGCTCGGCATCTATACTGCCATTCATCAGTTCGTCAAAGCGATAGAACATCACACGATGGAAGGTCGTAAGCTCTGAGACGAGGCCAACCACAACATCGAGGATCTGCTGTACTGATTTTGAGGCCGCAAGCTGTTGCTGTGCCTGTGTCATAGCATTGAATATATCCATGGAAGAAAACTGTGTTTGCTGCCGCCATCTAGCCATTTGCAGAGCTTTAAGAGGTATACTCCCGCTTGTAGTACTTTTGTGCTGTTCCTCGGCAGAGGCGGTGACGCCGATAGCTGTCGTAGGCGTTTCTGGCAAATGTAATGCAGCTTGATCCTGGAGACAGAACATGTCTGAATAATCTTCAAACTCACATATTACCAGACCGCTGGCATCCAATGCGTGGATAGCACACCAAAGGGGAGTTTGAGAACCATCCGGCGACGTAATCGAGATGTTGAAAACGTCAAGTTGAGTATCTTGTGATGCTTTCATGGGGTTGCTTCGGGCATTTGCGACACGCGCAGCCAGCTCCCCGCGAGCATCGATCTCTAAGATATCAAGAAACGATTTCAAACCGAACAGTTCCTCGGGTCCGTATCCCAGAATTTCGCGGGAGTTCTCGCTACAAATCCGACATTCTAGGTCTTCATCCGAGTTGTACTTGAGGGCTACCAGTGCACCAAAATGCTGGATGGCCCCCGGTATACGGATAGGTTCATCTTCGCATCGATAGAACGTTGGTTTGCCTTGCTCCCCTGCCACGCCAGGAAGTACACCTGGAGGTCCCGATTTCGCGGGAATGAGCTGAGACCGTTCCCAAGTCCGGCGAGTTTCAACTTCATTGGACTCAGTAGAATCGGCTCCTGGAGTTGAGGTTGGTAGCCTGCGGATGGTGTCTTGTGGAGGTATAGTGGGGTATGGAGGTGGTAGGTATGTGGAATCTATGCTGCCTTTTTGTTTCGCCTCCTCAATATCAGCTGTGGTTCCTCCTTTTACGAGAGATTGCGCCGCGCTCCCACTCACTGACGTTCCAGTCTGGGCAGCTGCGCCAGGCCTAGAAGCATCATCTCCACTCTCTTGAGTGCCCTCTACTGCGTTGCCGACCAAGAAATTGCGAATTGGAAAGACACGCTCGACAGCAAAATCATCAGCAGGGAGGAAGACAACAGGCGGCCTGGGATCCCGGATGTCTAGGTGGGACATCGTCGGTCATTTTGGTCCAACAGACTATCGGGAAAGAGTTTGAGTGGCATCACCGACAAAAATAGTTGTCTCAGATAGTGAACTTCGTGCTGGATTAACAAACGTCTTCAGATCTGGCATGGCAAACAGAGCTTTCTGAGGTGCGAACTGTTGGACTCCTGAAGCGACTGTAGCTGTGGCTCACCAGTCCCTATGCAGGGACCCCTAGCTAGTCATGTCGAAGTCAGGCCACAATTGGTACGGGGCGCAAGGGCCTGACTCAAGGGCACTCTCGTGTATGGCGCGATTGCGTTTGAGAGCTCGAGAGCGTTGGCTGGGGTACGCACGAATTTTGATCTGATACCGACACCTCGCCGTATCAGGAGCCAACAAGGTCGTTGGGGACAGCTTCACGATGGGTGGGAGGACTTCTCCGTTGGTGACATGTCAGGAGATGCCTCCCGAACCCCAACCTAAAAACGCACATCAACCTGGACCCCCCGCTACTTGGCTTGAGGGTGTGTCACGATTGGTGCTACAGTGTGCAGTGGAGGACCGTATGCCCGCAAGTGGAACGGAAGGAGCAGCATTTGGCCCCAGCTCTAAAAGAACCCAGAATACACGTGATGAGGAAAGCCCTTCTTGAAACAAAACAGGCGCGCAAAGCCAATATCTGCTTTTCCATTTTTTATCTCCAAGATCGACGCTCCCCCATGGGGGATACAGTATAGATTCGAGCAGTCGACTGACTCGATAGTGTCCGTAGTCGGTTTTGCGTTTCTGTTTGGCGTGTTTGCAGATCCCGGGAGGAGTCAGTGCTTTTCGTCGAGGTCCCCTCCAATGTACCTAGCTCAATCTCAAGTGAGATTGTTCCAACAAGTTGAACAGGAGTGCCTTTGTTCCATGAAGTACGGCTGCTGTACGCTATTATTTCTGAACCGTCGGATTTCTACTCTGTCCTCAAGTTGGTCTAGCCATAGTTGCTCCATCGGCCTTAACTTAGGCCTTAACGGAGGTAAGAAGGGGCTCGACTCATTGGCTACGGTAATTGCGCACTGGGAACCCACGACAAAGCACCAGTTGCACCGGACTTTACAATGGCGGTAACGGGTATGTCATACTGGAGAAGTATCTTCAGTCAATATCATTCTGAAAATTTATGATTTAGGATTAATGATCAATTGGTATAAGTAGGAGCATTTCTTTCGAAAGTTTGATGTTTAAAGCATCGCATTCTACGAACTCAATAAGTTGGCATCTTCTCAGTCTCAGCAGCATTTATAACTTTCGTCTTTCGACAGAAACAAGCAAAATCTCAATCTCCAACTTGATATCTCGGCCCATCTCGCCCATATTTTCCTGGAATATATCCCCTCTTGAAAGAGCCAACAATCTCAGTCCATCTCCTTAGATCAGCAAAGCTCACCTTAAATATCTCCAAAACACTTTATTGTCATCATGGTCAACGTCCTCATCATCGGTGCCACAGGCTACATCGGCCAAGCACTATCCCAATCCCTCGTCCGCAGCGGCTCGCACCGAGTTTATGGCCTGGCTCGTACCCCCGAAAAGGCCCGATCCCTCACGCGGAACGAAATAATCCCCATCCTCGGCAGCATCACAGAAAACCAAAACCTGCTGCAAGCAATCGATATCTATCATATCAACGTCGTCGTCGATGTCTCTGGCGCAAACCATGACTCACACGTCTTACTCGCTGAACTCAAGAAGATTGGAGCTGCCAGACTTGAAGCTGCGAAGAGTAATGGGTTTCCCGCGCCGAAGCTCGGGTTCATTTATTGCTCTGGGACGTGGGTTCATGGATCCTCTAATGATCCCGTCAATGACTTGACGCCTGTCGATTCGTCGAACTCGCCGAATCCGCCATCTAAGCTGGTATCCTGGCGCCCTGAACTCGAGAGGGCGGTCCTAGCTGCTAGTGATGTCCTAGATGTGATGGTCATTCGACCGGCACTTGTCTATGGCCGCTCGAGTGCCATCTGGGCATTGTATTTTGACCCACTGCATCAAGCTGCTCAGAATAAATCGGGGTCTGTTTCTCTGCCTGCGGATGCAGCGAGTCGACCGGGGCTTATTCATGTCGACGATGTTGCTTCTGGCTTCCATGCAGCTATTGACAAGCTTCCCACAATTTCTGGAAGTGGCGTATATCCGGTCTTTGATCTTGCCACCAGTCAGGAAAGTATGGTGGATATTTTGGGCTTCGCGGCGAATTCGCTTGGGTTTAAGGGCAAGGTCGAATTGGCTGGATCTGGTGGCGAGCTTTTCCCAGAGGCTATGAATACCTCAGGGAACCTATGCTCTGGAAGAGCTAAGCAGATCTTGGGATGGGAGCCCAAAAGGTTTGGGTTCGTGCAGAACATGGATTTGTTTGCGGAGGCGTTTCTTGCTGCAAAGTTGTAACGAACGAGTTACGAAATCTCGTCATTTAAAGCCACATCTTAGATCGTAGCTCCTCCAAGCGTTGGAAATGAAAACTTCTTTCTTGCTATATGTTACATCCATCTCAGCCCTCAAGTGAGTACCCCCCAGTATGACTCCCCATCTTCACCAACCTCTCTCTCATCCCCTCCGCCCTCTTCAACTCCTCCCCCTCCAATCCACTCAAATCAATGTCCTGCACCCACTCCCCAATCCCATGCTGCAGCACATTCCTCGCCCTCAACGAACTCCCAGCCACATGTCCCATACTCCCATGCAACGTCATCCTCTCCTTACCCGCAAGATACGCCCCGCGATGCAAAATATTATTATTATAAAACACCACATCTCCCGCCTTCATCCTGACCTTAATTTCCCCCGGTAACCCCTTTTCCCACGGACCCGCCTCCCTCTCAACCTGCGTGCGAGCACGAGTATGTGATCCCGGAACCACGATCAGACTTTCATCATCATACAACGCCAAATTCCACTGCGCATGCCAAGCCGGTTCCCTCAACCTCTCAATTTCCTCTTCCGCTGTAGCAGTAGCGGGAATATCATCCCGGTGCCACACGAGCTCGAAATCGCGATCCGGTCGTATCAACAAATTGAAAAGTTCCAGCACCAACTCCTCATCTTCACACTGCAGTAATTCCTTCACAACATCGATAACTTCTGAAGAAAAGTAGTTTTGGATGAATGTGGAAGATGAGGGGAGGTCGGGATGCATCAGGAATTGCACGCCCCAGATCCCGCCTGCGGCTGGGTTGGCGCCTGGTTCTATGGTCCAGGGCGGGAATTGTTTTGGGAGAGTGCGTACATAAGGCCATTTGCCGGCGCGGGCGAGGTCTATGGTCTGGGAGGCGGCGGTGCGGAGGGTGGTTATTTGGGATGGGGTGAGGGCGGAAGGGATGAGGACGAAGCCGTCGCGGTTTAGGGAGTCGAGGTATGATGGTTTGGTCATTTTTGGTGTAATCATTAATTTTAAGGGATATGTTTATGTTTTGAAATGTAGAGGGTGAATTGACTCTTATATATGGGTCGACTCGTTCTCTTCAGCCTTATTGAGTAGGCGAGGTCGCGATGGTCAGCCTCAAAGGCGATGTTGCACACTGCAAGTATTTTGGTCTCTCAGGCGAAGATACGTAGTATGTAACGTAGCAAGTACATGAAATGGTCGTAAGTAATAATAAAAAAGAAATCCCGTTGGCTGGCGTATAGTATCTGGCTAAAAATCGTGTGGGCAAAAGTGGGGCAGGCGCGGGGAAGATCTGTCCGTAACACGTGTCTCTCAGGGTCTCTACTACGACTTAACTACATTAGAGGCAGGGAATTGAGATAGAGGAACGAATTAGTTTTGCTGTATAGGAATTCATATAGGTATCTGTATTGGGTGTGTTCAACTCCCTACAACAACAACAACCCCACTCGGCAGTCCAAACACTTGGTCGTTGGCTTCGTAAGAGCAATCGGAGGTTACAACTTTCTCGTGCTCAGACTCTGTGAGACAGTCCTTCGAGCTCTGGCTCTTCACATTGCCAGAATATAAATAATCCCATTTCTGGTTCGACTTCCCGCTGCACGACTCTAAAGTAACCTTACCGTGATGACCCGAGTCCTCGAGACATTGAGTTGTATCAGACAGAGGCCTGAGTGTAGAATCAGCCCTTGTTTGCCACACCTGTCCATCGTCGGCCGTAGCATTGGCCCAGCTCAGGCCTCGTTTGGAGGAGGTAAGTGTGGTCAGCGAAAAAGTGTTGAAGATCATTCCCGTTGGAACGCTATCGGAACCTGGCCCTGCTGAGATTCTGAAAACTGCAGTCCCATGAGAAGGAACCTTTCTTGCTGTGACTTGGTTCTTCTCCACGGTTGTCGACCCTGCCCAGAGGTCTTTGACATGTACAGATGAGACTTTTGAAAGCCCAATTCTATCGAAAGAAACACTTTGGCTTCCTGTTCTGTCTCCTCGATTGATGACAGTGAGTAGTCGATCTCCGTTGGCAAGATCTTTTGTCAACACATCCCATGTACCATCTTGGCTGACAAGGGTACTCTGAAGAGCAAGAGGATCCTGATTTACTGCGATGAGGTCCTTGTTCGTGAGGTACTTGAATTCCTCGGCGCTGAACCCTGGGATCCATGCACTGATGATAAGCGGCGCAGAAAGACCAGCCCAGATTGCGAAATGAGACTGCTTCTCGACCAAGGTCAGATCGAAATGGTCTACAATAAGAAAATCTGGGTCGTTGTAATACCCAGGCTTCTGATATCTGGCCAATCGAACTTCTTGGCCATAGTTGAACATTATTGAATCCCACCCCGTGATGTCGGGCCAGTATAAAGTAGAATTGAAGACCAAAGTATCCCGCGAATGCCTTGCTAATTGGCCATATTCTGGTACCCATCCCATGACACTGTACCAATCGGTCAGGTTACTGGCTTCAGCAAAGTATGCTGGTGCGGATTCGGAGAAGACCATGGGGTGGGGCATCTTGCTTAGAATTTTGTGCCATCGACCGTAGACTTCTTTATATTCCGCTTCTGTTCCCGTAGGCATGTTGCAACCATCCAGCTTGAGATATTCAAAGCCCCAAGAAGCAAAAGTCTTGGCGTCCAATTCTTCGTAACCATATGCCCCTGGGTAGCCCCCACAGCTCTTCTTCCCCGCATCCGTATATATTCCAGGCGTAAACCCAAGGCTCTTGAGATAGTTCGTCAACCATGGAAGCCCGTGTGGGAATTTCTCCGAGTCCCAGACCATTGAACCATTGTGCGCTCTTTCCATTGTGCTCCAGCAATCATCGAGGTTGATGCGATTGTAACCAGCAGCAAGTAAGCCATGTTCCACCATGGAATGGGCAGTATCGACAAAGATTGATTCGTTGAGACCGCACATAAAAGCAGACCAGTTATTGAAGCCTGCTAAACGGTTAGAGCTGCTTCAAAATATAGGGCGAATGTCTTACCCATAGGTGGGGTTGGCTGGAGTACTGAGAGCGAGTGGGGTAGGGCGGCCACCAAAACCAGCAGATATTTCACGAAATGAGAAGCCATGACTGCTCTACAATTGTCCACGAGATCGCGGAAGTAGATGAAGGATTCCAGGAACCACCGTGGCAGGTGAACAAGACAATGGGGTTGAAGACTTGCTTCGAGAGAGAACTCCAGCGTAGTGGAATTTGCAAGCCATGGCAGCATCCCGATACTTATCAGGTACAAATGTTACGTTAATATCAAAAGCGGTACGGATTAACGATCACCGTCGAGCAGATCGCAATGGCCACTGAACCATTGAGATGCTTTACCCGGAAGCACTTTTCCCCGCCATGCTGCAGAATAGTCAGGGTTGGACGAGCCGTCAAATCCAAGCCATCGCTGGAACGTTACCGCGTTCGCAAAGTCTGATGTCGATGTTGGAATACCGATTTGGAGCACCAAGATCGCGTCCACATGTCGATATAAATCAATACGAGTACCAAGGCGGGTGTTGGAGAAGAAAATATGGATGAAAGTGCACTCTGATCAAACGCGGTTGACGTTCCGTTCCCCAGCGGATGCCAAGCCATGTCACGTGCTCTCACAACTCCGCGCCTCGCCTGGCCCCTTTTCTTTCCTGTACGTGTTCTGCAAGTCCGTCCCAACTTCCACGATTCCTGAATTGCATCGCATCATACCACGACTGCAAGCGAGTGACGATGTCGGGTTGCGCAATCTTGGCTTGATGTACTGCACAATCTGTATTGCCAAAATCTCCTATTCAGGCTCGGACGCCTACATCGATTGCTGAATGGGTGAAAGTTCGCCTGCCAATTCAGCCTGAGTGCTCTCATGTCTTCTCGATTTTTCGACGCGTGGTCCTATCTAGCCTTCGAGGACCCTATAGGCAAGGCCTTCAGTAGATTGATGATTCAAGATGCTATCTTTGTTCTTTGTTTCCGTTCAAATCTGGACTCTCTTCCTCCCGAAGTCAGTGACCAAAGAGAAGATATTCCATTGGGTCACATGAAAATCCATCAAGATGGTGAACCCAATGGCCGTATTCCTTCCTTTGTATCTGTACCCCATCAATTCAGCATGGGATAATATCACCAAAGCCATTTCCGAATACCCGGATTTGCTGTTTCAAATCGTTGTTGCTCCGAACTTGGCAAATTCAATTCCGGATCCCAATTACATCACAGGTCTCCAAACTCTGAACAACTACACAAATGTTCAGACCTTGGGATACGTGCCAACCGCCTGGGCAAGTCGGGATCTCGCAATGGTGGAGGATGAGATTGCCACTTACGCATCGTGGACCAATTTCACTGGGGGGAATATTCGTGTGTCCGGTATCTTCTTCGACGAGGCACCCTCGACTCTGAACGGTGACAATTTGAGCTACATGGGCAACGCAACAGCATACGCGAGGAAAGCTTTCGGATCCCATCCCATCCATATAACTCTTAACCCCGGAGTGCCCGTGGATGCTCAGTGGTATAAATACGCGGACGACATCATAGTGTTTGAAAACAGTTACGCCGCATTCGATCTCGCCCTTCTGGATCAAATTGATTGGGATCTCATGAGCAAGTCGATATTTGTCATACACAACTTTACGGGCTCAAGTCATATCCAGCGCGATCTCCTCAGCAACCTTACGGACTCCAATGTTGGAGCGACTTATGTCACGACACAAGAGGGGTATACGGAGGTATCTGGATTATGGTCACAGCTTTGCTATGAACTGAGCGAGTACGAGCAAGAAAATTCGGGCAGGGGCGATGATGATGACGACGGCGACGACGACGATGATGATTCTGATGATGATGGAGATTGGGATAGGAAACGAAAAGATACTCGACGCCAGAAATGGCAATGGCCTCAACTACGCTCACATAGAGAGGGTTGATATCGTTACGCAGTAGCGAAAGGATTGTACACAGGGCAGCATATGCAAACACGGAGGGGATTGGGAAATAGACCGGCAATTAAATACTTTACTTTCTCGTCGAATTAGACTTCTGAGCCAAGTGGATCCGATGGTGCAGCCCAATGCGGCTCAACTGCCACCACATTCTCCTATTATATGTCTCTTCTTTTCTCAAAGGTTTTCTCGCAGAATTCTTATTTTCTCTCCTTGCACCCCTTTGTAAAGAAACCTAGCCTGGCCTCATGTCCCTTGGGCCCTTACGTGGAATTACTATCCAGCAGTCTCCCGGCCTGCGTCTCTCTCTGTCTCCATAATCCACAAGGTGACATCTGACACCTGCCACCTCGTTCTACTTGCCTTGGCACAGTTCAATGCATGTCTCGCGTCTGCCATCGCCAGCTCAACGCCAAAGCTCGCGATACTATTTGGAGTCGGCGCATTCCCACCGCTTATCAATCTCCTCGAGTCGCTCTCCAACACACGCCCGAACATATTTCCAATCAGCGATTCCGATATTTCGAAGCCCAAGCCGGGTTTCTCAGCAAATAGAGATAAGCTACGTAAACGAAACAAAGACAAGAACAGCACCAAGTTGCTTCAAAGTGAATGTAACGGAAAGGTATGACTCACATCTCGCGACGGTTCGGATTTTTGTTGCACATCGCATTTTGGCAATATCTTCATTTTCGACAAGTTGGATCGATACACCTCATTTCTAGGATGATGAGGAGGAATACTTTGCTTCGGAGCCCTTGCTATCCCTATATCTTGATTGACCTCACTCCTCTACTCCACTGTTTTCATCTCAAGTATCAGACGAAATTCACCTTGTGAACTTCGCCCATAGCCTCTATGAGAAAGAACGAATGCCAAGCCAGGGATGCAGAAAGTGTTCCGTAAATCTATCTCTATCAAGAAGATTCCCCCATAGACTGGATCATATCCACCGTCCCATTTGCCACACCCACAAACATATTCTTCACCTTCTCCACAATTGTTCCTTTCTCTCCATCTCCCTTCTTCCCCCATCCGCCCCCACCCGGCGAGTTAATCACGATCCTATCCCCAGCAGCCATAAGCGCTGTATTCTTGCCCCCAAGATTAATAGTTCTCCCATTCCCCTTAATCCACCAATTCTCGCCCCTCTGCCCCTCACCACCACCATTCATACCATACGGCGCAAAGGCTCTCCTCTCACTCAAAATCGACACTTTGGTAGGGATGCCAAACTCCAACTCTCTTATAATCCCTTCACCGCCAGGATGTAAACCTTCACCACCGCTGCCTTCTCTGAGACAGAATTTCCTTAGAATGACAGGATATCTGCGCTCTAGGATTTCGGGATCAGTGATCCGCGTATTCGTCATATTAGTATGAACGCCTCCCGTACCATTCCACGTAGGTCCTGCCCCGGAACCGCCGCAAATCGTCTCATAGTACCCCCACCCGTTAATCTCATCGTCAGTACCGAATGTAAGATTGTTCATACAGCCCTGGCTGGCGGCAGACGCTCCAAAAGCTTTGAATACCACATCAACAATCCTCTGGCTCGTAAGCACGTTTCCAGCGCAGACTGCTGCTTCGGGACTTGGGTGAAGAAGGGAGTTAGAGGGGATAACGGTAGTGATGGGACGGATGGCTCCTTGGTTGAGTGGGATATCCATGTTGACGAGACAGCGAAGTGAGAAGATGATTGCTGAGTTGGTGATTGCGATAGGGGCATTCCAGTTCCCGAAAGCTTCTGGACCTGTGCCTGAGAAATCGAAAATGGCGCCGCCGGAAGAGGGATCGATGGTTACTTTGAGCTGGATTTTGGTGCCGTCATCCATGTAGTCAACGGCGTTTAGTGGAAGACCGCTGGTTGCGGTGTGGATTGTTTTGAGCATGTCGCGGACGGCGTGTTCGGCGGCCGATTGGATTTCTTCCACTGAGATGGTGTTAGTATCTATCCTGGTGTCAGTGTTTAAATACTTACTGTAAAATTGAACGATTTTCAGGCCATAATCCGCAATTAATGAATGGATCAGTTGGCTCCCGCGGTGATTAGCCGCTGCTTGCGCCTTGATATCAGAGATGTTGTCTCGGAGGCAGCGAGTGCCTTGGCATCCGGGTGATTGGGCAGGAGCCATCAAGAGATCAATGAGCTCCTTCTCTTTGAACTCGCCGCCCTCGATGACTTTGAAGGCTTTGATGACTGCTCCTTCCTCCCAAAGCTCTTTTGAGTTTGGCGGCATGGAGCCTGGTAGAACTCCACCGATCTGTGAGAATATTAGTGGCGAGGTCTAAAGTGTGAGAAAAGGGTTTTACATCTGCATGATGCCCACGCGAGGCTGTCCAAAATATTATGTGCTTTCCTTCAATGTCGAAGATTGGTGTGATGACCGTTAGATCAGGAAGATGAGTGCCTCCGCATACTATATGCTATTAGCAGAAAAATATAAATGTCTGCTCAGAATCCTACCTGGCGAATTCGACAGAATGACATCTCCTGGTCGTAGATTGTCGCTCCAATAATCAATCTGCCACTTCACAGCAAATGCCATACTACCAATCATAGCAGGTACATGCGGCGCATTTGCAACTAGTCCCCCATCAGGCGAGAACACCGTACATGAGAAATCCAAGCGCTCCTTAATATTAGTACTGACACTTGTCTTTTGCAAGGCTCTGCCCATTTGTTCAGCTACGCCCATGAACCGGTGTCCGAAGATCGATAGCTGAATGGGATCAACCGTCTTTGAGGAGATTTCTTTCTTGGATGATGAATGGATGTCTAGGATTACCATGTTGGACAGAATACTGGCTGTCGCTTCGGGGAGCACAACAATTGTTTGCGAAGAGTCGATGATGAGGGCTGGCCCTGGGATTTTGAGGCCTGGCGTGAGAGTGGATAGATCATAGATCGGGGTGTCATGCCAGCTTAGACCCTTGAAATATGCCGGCTTGGTCGTCTTGGTTGAGGGCTGTGTCCAAGTTTTGAAGGATGCTAGCTCGACTGACCACGGGGTAGGGAGGTCTAAGACGCTGTGACCAATGGAGCGGACTCTGTAGTCATCGATAATGATATCTCTACCTACGGGTAGGAAGCCGAATTGTTTCTGATGAACGTCCTTGAAAATTGTGATGAAGTCTGATGTAGCATTTTCCTGGATCATCAATGGAGTATCACTTCCATGAAACCTCATATTCAGATAGCGCTCCGAGGTAATTCGATCTTTGGGTACTCGTTGGTCGAGCAAAGCCTCCACGGTTTTGACCTGCAGTTTGTCCAGCTCGGAAGTAAATAACGGGCGCTGTTTCTCTGTGTAGACCAAGGCTGATGGGCTTCGCTCATCATGAACAACATCGGCAAGAGCCATTCCATATGCTGACAAGACCGAAGAGTATTTGTGGATGAGGACACGGGAAATTCCCAGAGCTTTCGAAATATCGCAAGCGTGCTGACCACCAGCGCCCCCGAATGACGCCAAATTGTGAAGGCCTGCATCATATCCCTTTGCTTCGGTCAGAGTGCGGATGGGTCTGCACATGGACTCATTGGCAACATCTAAAAATCTGCCAGGAAAGTTAGGATTCTCTTCTCTGTAGTGGAAGATCATCTCACCCAGCCGCGATTTCCTCTAGTGTAAGCTTAACCTCAATATCTTTATTAATCTCAACAGTAAGGTCTTCGAACAGCTTCCGACTAGCCTCCACATCAAGGGGTAAATCCTCATTAGGTCCAAAGATCTTGGGAAAATACTCCGGCCTCAGACGTCCCAACACCAGGTTTGCATCAGTGACAGTCAGGGGACCACCTTTTCGATAGCAAGTTGGGCCGGGATGAGCAGAAGCGCTCTCTGGTCCAACTTTGAACATGCCACTCTGCCATTTCAAAATACTCCCTCCGCCCGCAGCTACAGTATTGATGTCAAGCTGCGGGCTCTGAATCGTGACGCCCGCTGTGGTACTGTCGAAAATTTGCTCCAGTTCGCCTGCAAAACGTGAGACATCCGTGCTTGTCCCACCCATATCAAATCCAATGACTGGCGTCTGGTTTGTGGGATCTTCTGATGTGCGCGCATAGCCTACTACTCCTCCCGCTGGTCCCGACAGAATGGCTCTTAAGCCAGAGAGAGACGAAAATTCCACCAGTCCGCCATCACTTTGCATGAACTCGCACCGGCAACCGCTTGTTCTAAGATCTTCAAACCCGGCTTCGAATCCTGCGATATACCTTTGGATCTCAGGAGTCAAGTATGCATCTGCCGTGGACGAATGGCCCCGCGGTACGATTTTGATGACTGGTGCGAGCTCAGCGCTGAGCGAGACATGCGTGAAGCCAATTTCTTCTGCAATCTTGCCGGTTGCAAGCTCATGGTCACGGTATGTGTAGCTATGCATGAGACACACAGCGATTGAGCGGAACCCTTCATCGTATGCTTCTTGTAACGATTGCCGCGTAGCATTAAGATCTAGGAAAGTCAGCGTATCCAGCAGTATGGGGCTGAAATGTGCGCACCTAAGGGCTCTAATACTCTAACCACTTCGCCTGTGATCCCCTTGATCAAAGCCTCATCGCGCGAAATATCAATTACCGATGGGGTCTTGCTCTCAGTCCACGCCTCCAGCGCTACTCGCTCGGGAATTTCTACAACTTTCGAGTACAGAACATCCGGCTTATTAATGGCCATATCAAAAAGCTTCGGCCGTGATTGGTTGCCGATATGTAGCAAATCCTATTTCCAAGTGTCAATCCCAAATACAAATTCGAGAATGATGAAACTTCTACCTTCAAGCCCTTTGTCACAGCTAAAACTGTTCTTTCTCCTTTCCTTTCTAGAAGAGCATTTGTGGCTACTGTGGTTCCCATTTTGATCGATTCTGCGTACTACCTTATCAGCGTGGATTCAATATAGTCACTTGTGGAGTCTTCAACTTACCAACTCCTTTCAGAGAGATCTTCTGACCTTTTGGATATGACCTTCCGGTTGCCTTCTCTAGGACTCTTCGAATTGCTTCCACCGGCGCATCTGGGTAGTTGTTTGGATCGATCGACAAGAGCTTTATGAGAATGTCATTCTGACCTGGCACAGATGCTACACACTTTAAAATTCTCATTAAATTTCAACCAAGAAATTGGGAAATTTGTTCATACATCAGTGAATGTTCCACCGCGATCAATTGAAATTCTGATCCCCGCAGTGGGGTTGCTGAGAGAACCCATAACATTCAAGAACACCTCTTAGAGGATTTGACTGTCGAAGTACGAATGTTCCTACAATTATTATTCAACACCAGCAAAGCAAGTATTGAAATGAGGATCGATAAGTTAAAGTGACTGCACGCGATGTCAGGTGAGTAAGAATCGGCTTGCGTCCTGATGGAGCCGATCGTAGGCCATTGAGCTCAGAAGGGCTCGGTGGCTCAACTCCGAGGGTGGGTGGAAGCAGTGCTCGGTGAGTTGTCCTTGAGTCCGTAGTTTAGAATGGAGTACTGTTTGGAAATGGGTAGCGGGGTCGTAGAGGGGTTCTGGAGCCGCTCAAAAGTGGGATTTGGAGTAGATTTGTAGCTCCCCTCCTTGAATGGATTGGATTCCGTACGAAATACGTTTCTGCAGATCCCAGTGATAATACGCAGACTCAAAGAAGCAGAAATCCCCAAATAAAATTATTATGCTGGATTTGAACGCATACTTGACTGGAGCAATCCAGTGGAATACTCGGCCTTGTCCTCTGCGGGGTAAACACTGCAATGTGACCTTCTAAAGACCCGCAAATCAGGGACGCTTGTTCCTGCATCGGACCCTTATGGAAAGACTGCGAAAGCGGCTCTTAAGGTTCCATTATGTATATATGTAAGATTCTATATGAAATAAGGAGCGATAAAAACAGCTACTCACCCAAAATGCCATCTTCAATCCGATCTCGAGGAATCTCTCGGCTTGTAGTCGTGTTCTTCGACCAAGACAAAACATTCGACCTCTCTCCGCTCAACGCGCACTGAAGACGCCTTGCAAACTTGGAAACCACTAGGTTCATTATCCAAGGGAGCAAAGGGGAGGCCCCCCATATGCTTCAATCAGAGAGCTAGGAGGTGATCGCAACTGCTTCAACCATACTCGAGAAGAATGGCAAGAGCGACGCGGTCATCACCGCAGATTACGGAGCAGAAGCGCGTGGGAGACACCTTAGTTGTGTAATGAAGTGAAGAATCAGGAGCGATTTTTACTATTGTTTTGAATCCGACTTACTGGAAATTGCGTGGGCTGGGACAATACGGTGACCCTTTGGTTGGCTTTCACTCTCTACGGCAGCCGCGGCAATGGCCATCCAGGAGCCAGGCCAGGAATACGACGTCGCGACTTCCTCTTCTCCTCTACGACTTCCTCGCTGTAACTTCTTGAATCGACCTCGACTCCGATAATACCGGTACACTCGGGGCTTCCGGTCCCGACTTGTCGGCTGCGAGTTGGCCCGTGGATACCTGAGAAAGTTGCACACGTCGCTCACGATGTGACGACGTCCATTCGCCGCTTCGCTGGCTGATCTGATTATTCCTTCATGGATTTGTGGCTGACCCGCATGAGATGATTGTTGCGTCTGCGAGTACGACTTCGTATGCTACCAAAAAGGTCCATGTCAAGCTGTTGACATGCTTCGACGGAGAGATCTGAGGACTGGGTAGGACTGCACAGGACTTGCAGACCATCTTGAGCGACGCCGATTGGGTCCCAGTACAATTGGGCGTGGCAGTTCTAAAAGCTGAGCTGACTACCAACCGTGATCAAGAGGAGGGAGGCTGTTGAAAGTTGCACAGCAGCGTTGGAGCCTCAAATATTCTCATGCCAGTGCCGCAAGAAGGTAGTGAAAGCATAGAAATCGACATGCAGTCTGTGATGTTGTACTGCGTACACTGCGAACAACAGCCAAGACCTTGTCTCAGCTGCAGATCACAACTCTCTGACGGACTCTTTTTAACGTCTTCGTCGTCATGCATCACAACGTGCGCGATGTCCTGGAAGTCCTGGCGATCCTAGCGCACAGTACGGAGCCTTGTCTCCACTTGAGGTTTCCACAGCCTTGTGAACAATTGTCGGCTTATCTCCCTAGAACCAATCATATCCCATACCCTTCTTTACCGCTTTTAGGATGATTGGTAACTTGCTTTTGTTGGTTTCGGAACGGCGTATTGTAAAGAGCGATCTTGGCATAAGGAATTAATTTATCTGGATTTCTAAGCACCTACGGATGTAGAAATTCATCTACTGGTACTGTACTACGGAGTTCGTACTTCGTAGAACCGTGGAACGACAGGAGCAGTCGATCCGTTCCCGCCATCGTTTCGGATAGGCTAAGATCGAACTTCCGAAACCTAAATCCTGACTCGAATACTGGGAGAATATGGATTCGGTATGACTCTTGCGGTGATGAGATATGGCTCATCATGAGCTTTGAATTTCTGACAGCTCGGGTTCTCTTCACTTTTTTTGTGTCCATCCCACTCTAAGTGCAGCATATAGCAGTTGCGGCTTGAGCAAATAATAACTACTATGACTCAAGAGCCAAAGATCTAGGCTGCATGATAGAAACCATAGGATGCCCTCCCTCCTCCCATCCCTCCCATGCAGGTGATCGCGCCGCGCAGCGCATTCCCTTCCCCCATCAATGGTGGGGCATTGAAGTGCGCAAGCCCTAACTCCTCCTGGGTGTGAATTGGAAGTTAGCTGCCGACGCTTTGGACCTTGAATAAACAAATGAGAGCCCACCCAGGCCCCTCTTGCCCGCTCCCTTGCCTCCACAGCCCGTCCTTAAGAAGCATGTATGACCCATTGAAATTCCGTGCTTAGAGCTGTCCCGATCATTAAATCCGCCAGGGACCGCGGAAAATCGAAGAGTCCGAGATTTTCGCGAATACGCTGGCCGGGAGCTATTTGGAAAGAGTTTGTTGACATACAAGCCCAGCTCCTCCTCAGACTTTCTTTCTTCCTAGCATTCAATTTCTGTTGTTGTAATATACTTCGTTTTCTTTGTCCCTTTTTCTGTGGGACAATCCCATTTTCTTCTCTTCTCGCGGCCACTACACCAGTCCCCTGCCCTGAAACAATCAGAAGTTTATTTTGGCGAGGACGCCGCCGACGTGCCAAAATGTCTGAGAAGACAACCGACCAGGAAGCAGCCACTGCTTCAGCCACAAGCAGAACTTCAGACGATACTTTTGCCGACGCAGAAGCGCAGAGGGAAAATGCGCGACACAACAATCCCAATGGCTTTGTGCAGCCCGAGAGCGGTGTCAATGTCAAGGCTGCCGAGGAGGAGTTCGCGACGCTGCAGAGGGAGCTCTCGGGCATTAGCCAGACGAGTCGACGACTATCGAGAACGCAATCTAAGCAATCGAAACACAAGGGCACAGTTGGCGATGTGGAAAAGGCGGTGACTTCAGAATCCTCTTCGGAAGGGGAACAATTCGATCTCGAGAGCACTCTGCGGGGTAATCAGCAAGCGGAGAAGGACTCGGGCATTCGACCGAAGCATATCGGTGTCATCTGGGATAACCTCAGTGTATCTGGAACGGGAGGCGTTACCAACTTTGTCAGAACATTTCCCGACGCCTTTGTCTCATTTTTCAACGTAATCGAGACGGCCATGAATATCTTTGGTGTTGGAAAGAAAGGGCGAGACGTCAAGATTTTGGATGATTTTCGCGGCGTCGTACAACCGGGCGAAATGGTATTGGTCCTAGGACGCCCTGGCTCCGGCTGCACAACGTTCCTAAAAGTCATAGCAAATCAGCGCTTCGGATACACTGGTGTGGATGGCGAGGTCTTGTACGGCCCTTTCGATGCAAAGACATTCGCAAAGCAATATCGTGGCGAGGCTGTGTACAACCAAGAGGATGATGTACATCACCCTACATTGACTGTTGGACAAACTCTAGGCTTTGCCTTGGATACGAAAACCCCTGGAAAGCGGCCCCATGGCATGTCCAAGTCAGATTTTAAAGACAGGGTTATCACAGTAATCATCCCCGTTCTGATTTCGTTTCTTTTCGCTTCCGATTTTGCAGCGATATACTTCGGAATTATATTTCATTTTTCCAAGTCTTGATCCCAGAACAAAATATGGTACTAATTAATTACAGACTCTCCTTAAAATGTTCAATATTGAACACACTCGGAATACAAGTGAGAATATCTGGAGTCCTGTATCTCCTAAAGAAGCAAAAACTGACTCCCGTGCTTCCTGCAGTCGTCGGCAACCCATTCGTCCGCGGTGTATCTGGAGGTGAAAGAAAGCGCGTCAGTATTGCCGAAATGATGATCACAGCAGGAACCGTTTGTGCTTGGGATAACAGCACCCGAGGACTCGATGCCTCTACTGCGCTGGACTATGCCAAGTCGCTCAGAATCATGACGAACATATACAAGACAACCACCTTTGTTTCCTTGTACCAGGCCAGTGAGAACATTTACAAGCAATTCGACAAGGTTTTGGTAATTGACGATGGTCGGGAAGTCTACTTCGGCCCTGCTAAGGAAGCAAGAAGTTACTTCGAAGGACTTGGCTTCAAGGAGAAGCCTCGTCAAACATCCCCCGATTTCCTTACTGGATGCACCGACGAGTTTGAACGCGAGTACAAGGATGGACGATCATCTGAGAATGCCCCACATAGCCCTGAGACATTGGCAAAGGCATTCAACGAGTCGAAGTACGCCAAGCTTTTGGACGATGAGATGGCCCAATACCGGAAGATCCTCGCGGAGGATAAACAGAGGCACGAAGACTTCCAGGTTGCGGTCCAGGATAGCAAGCGAAAGGGCGCTTCCTCGAAATCTGTTTACAGTATTCCTTACTACCTTCAAATCTGGACTCTCATGCAAAGGCAATATTTGATCAAGTGGCAAGACAAGTTCTCATTGGTTGTCAGCTGGATTACAAGTATTGTCATTGCCCTTGTTCTTGGTACCGTCTGGCTAAACCTTCCCCGAACATCGGCTGGAGCCTTCACTCGTGGAGGTTTGCTGTTCATTTCTCTCCTCTTCAACGCATTCCAGGCCTTTTCGGAACTCGCAAGTACCATGATTGGCCGCCCCATCGTCAATAAGCACAAGGCATATACTTTCCATCGACCCTCCGCTCTTTGGATCGCCCAGATCCTTGTCGACTTGGCCTTTTCCGCAGCTCAAATCATGCTGTTTTCGATTATTGTATACTTCATGTGTGGTCTTGTCCGTGATGCGGGAGCTTTTTTCACCTTCTACCTGGTTATTGTCAGCGGTTACTTGGCTATGACCTTGTTTTTCAGAACAGTTGGATGTTTGTGCCCCGACTTCGACTACGCCATCAAGTTTGCTGCGACCATTATCACCTTCTTCGTCATTACTTCTGGGTATTTGATTCAATACCAGTCTGAGAAAGTATGGCTCAGATGGATCTACTGGATTAATGCCTTGGGTCTAGGCTTTTCAGCCCTCATGGAGAACGAGTTCAGCCGAATTGATCTTACTTGTACGGCTGAGTCACTTGTTCCTTCCGGGCCTGGATATGACAGCATTGCCAACCAAGTCTGTACTTTGGCTGGCAGTGTGCCTGGCACGGATACGGTCTCAGGTTCAGCTTATATCACACAAGGCTTTGCATACGCGCCCAGCGAGTTGTGGAGAAACTGGGGTATCATTTTGGCTTTGATCATAGGGTTCCTCATCACTAATGCCACTTTGGGAGAATGGATAGTTTTTGGTGCTGGTGGTAACACTGCGAAGATCTTCCAAAAGCCCAACAAAGAGCGCGATGACTTAAATGCTGCTCTGGTCGCGAAGCGAGATGCCCGCAGATCCTCAAAGAAGGAGGCTGAGGGCTCCGAGCTCAATATCAATTCAAAGGCTATCCTCACATGGGAGGGACTGAATTACGATGTCCCAACTCCAGCTGGACAATTACGCTTGCTCAACAACGTCTACGGATACGTCCAGCCCGGAGAACTTACTGCCCTAATGGGAGCGTCTGGAGCTGGCAAAACTACGCTCTTAGATGTATTGGCCTCTAGAAAGAACATTGGTGTCATCTCTGGTGACGTACTCGTTGATGGTATCAAGCCAGGGACCTCTTTCCAGCGTGGAACCTCCTATGCCGAGCAGCTTGATGTGCACGAGCCTACCCAGACCGTTCGAGAAGCCCTCCGATTTTCTGCCGATCTCCGTCAGCCCATTGATGTTCCTCAATCCGAGAAATATGCTTATGTCGAAGAAGTACTCAGCTTGTTGGAGATGGAGGATATGGCTGATGCTATCATTGGAGACCCCGAGTCTGGTCTCGCTGTCGAGCAACGGAAACGAGTGACCATTGGCGTCGAACTTGCCGCCAAGCCTGAGCTCCTGCTTTTCTTGGATGAACCCACTTCTGGTTTGGACTCACAGAGCGCCTTCAATATTGTGCGTTTCTTGAAGAAGCTTGCGAACGCCGGACAGGCTATTCTTTGCACTATTCATCAACCGAATGCTGCACTCTTCGAGAATTTCGACCGATTGCTCTTGCTTCAACGCGGAGGACAAACAGTATGCAAATTCCCCGAGCATTTTATTCCTTTGATTGTACACTTCGCAAGTCTTGATACCCCTTTTGGCTGTCTCAGTGCTCCTAAGACATTCAAAAAGGGTATCGAAACTCGCGAACCGCGCGGAAACTGCGTGATTAAGTAATACTGACTCTGGGAACTTGCAGGTTTATTTCGGAGATATTGGAAAGGATGCTTGTGTATTATTGGACTATCTCCGCAGACACGGGGCTGACTGCCCTCCTGATGCGAACCCTGCTGAATACATGCTTGATGCCATAGGGGCCGGACAAAGTCCTCGAGTTGGAGACCGCGATTGGGCTGACATCTTCTCCGACTCTCCCGAGCTCGCAAATATCAAGGATCGCATTTCTCAAATGAAAGCTAAGAGATTGGAAGAAGCTGGCAGCCATGTCAAGACTGACGAAAAAGAGTACGCTACACCACTTATGCACCAACTTAAGACAGTGCAGAAGAGAACCAATCTCGCCTTCTGGCGGTCTCCCAATTACGGATTTACTCGACTCTTTAACCACGTTATTATCGCTCTTATTACTGGTCTGGCCTATCTCAATCTCGACGACTCGCGGGTGTCTCTTCAATACCGGGTGTTCGTCATTTTCCAGGTTACCGTTCTCCCTGCTCTCATTCTCGCACAAGTCGAACCGAAGTACGCTCTTTCTCGAATGATCTTCTATAGAGAATCCTCCTCGAAGATGTACGGGCAATTCGCTTTCGCATCTTCGCTCGTCGTCGCCGAAATGCCGTACTCGATTCTCTGTGCTGTTGGTTTCTTCCTACCGATATACTACATGCCTGGTTTCCAGACGGCATCTTCTCGCGCAGGATACCAATTCTTTATGGTGCTCATCACAGAGCTCTTCTCTGTCACCCTGGGCCAAATGGTTGCAGCTATCACTCCTTCGCCTTTCATTTCCGCTCTCCTAAACCCCTTCATCGTACGTAAAACTTTTCTCTTGTTCTCATGGACGTTTAAGGGCCGAATATTTCGGGAGTTCGGCTTCTCAATAATCTAAGACTTCCCTCAAAATCATATACTAATATATCTATAGATCATCACTTTTGCGCTGTTTTGCGGCGTTACCATTCCCAAGCCGCAGATCCCCAAATTTTGGCGTGCTTGGCTGTACCAACTCGATCCTTTCACGCGATTGATCGGTGGTATGGTCGTAACTGAGCTCCACGACCTCCCCGTCATTTGCACGCCTGGCGAGTTGAACCCCTTCAATGCCCCGGCCGGAATGAACTGTGGTGACTACATGGCACCATTCTTTGAGCGAGGTGGGCCAGGATACATTGTGAACAACGCCACGAGCGCATGCCAGTACTGCGCATACAAGGTCGGAGACCAATTTTACAATGGTCTTGCGCTTTCATTCGACAATCGCTGGAGGGATTTGGGTATCTTCATTGCGTTTATTGGGAGCAATTTGGTCTTTTTGTTCCTCGGCGTGAGTCCTCCCCCATTCATTTTCCTTCAGGGCTGAATGAATACTGATGATTGCTATAGTCGAGATATCTAAACTTCAACCGTAGGTAAACGGTTGTTGATGCGCTTTTGTTCCATCTACGGCCATTTAATGTATTTCAACGAGCGTTGGAAAGGGGGAAAAGAACTTTCATTAAGTTAAATACAATTATAATTTGTATATATAGAATAGACATGTATAGATGATGGGTTAATTCAGAATTACTATATACCATTGTTTCAAATCTCTCCGCTCCTCCGACGTTTGGGGTTCCGGGAATAACTTCCACTTACCGCGGAGCCGCTTCCACGCACAAGGGTTACACCTTCTTACTTAGGAAAGACTAGCTGCACCTCAATACCATAACTCAGTCGTCCCCCGATGGGTAGGGGTCGGAGGAAAGGATAGGAGGTAGTTTGTTCCCTCTCCAGAACGATGGCCATGGCAACAAGAAATGTTTGGCTCTCATTTCAGCCTCTGCCATGGCCCTGCCTTCTGCCAAAGCTTGTTTCTCCAGTTTGGCAAGCATCTTTGCCTCCTCCTTGCCCTCAGCAAGCGCGGCCTTCTTTTCTTCCTCGACTTTCTTCTCCCACGCAGCTTTCTCATCTGCGATCTGCTTCTCTAGCGTGTCATGCCTCTCTTTCATTTTCTTCTCCCATCTTGAAGTCTCTTTAGCCTGTTTCTTAGCTTCTGCAGCAGCAGCAGCAGCTTTGGCAGCGGCTTCTTTCGCGTCTCGTTCTGCCAGATCTTTCCGAGCCATTTCAAAGTCGCGTTGTTGGTTCTTCATCAGCTCTTCAATGGCTAGTAATTTTTTCTCGGTTTCAGGGTCTGGTGAGACAGATGGCTCGCTGGGTGGCCATTGTTGTTTTGGTGGGTAGTGCATGTGAGGGAACCTTTTAGGCATTCTAGGGCGCTCGTATAGTGTATCTTTTGCTCGCGAAGACTCAGGTTGGTGCCTACCGGGGGACCGGGCTCTCGAGTATGGTTCAAGTTTCCAGGATTGTCGGCCAATAATTGTTTTGTCTTCAACAAGGATTTTCTTTTTTCAGTCAGCAAAGCTCGATTGCAGCACGATGTCTTATCCAGCATTTTCACGTACCATAAGGCTCTGATATTTTAAATCCATAGCAGCTAGAGCGGTTTGGGTTGCATTGGCTCTCTCCTTCAATTTTCTTCTTTCCTTGCTCCCATTTGCTCTCTGTGCTGCTTTGATGAGGCATTTGATCTCACTAGCACGCAGGTCATAATGTGCCCTCAATTTCTCGACCTCTTGTGCTATCTCTTCTCGCGTTGCTCGATGCTCCAGAATTTGTTGCTGGCTGGTCTCAATTGTCGTTGCCTTTAGATTCTCGTGCCGAAAAGCGGACAGTTTTGCCTCACTATCGTACATTGTCTTCAACTCGCTGGATTCAGCCTCTATGACGGTGTTGAGGACACGTCGGTTCTCGAGCACTGCAAGCACAATTTCTTGGGCGCTTCTGTCAAGTCTGTTAAACTTCTCAGAATTAGCCAAGAACTGAACATTATTTGTGTTCCTAATTATGAATTAGTAGAAATCTCCCGCAAGTTAATCCCCGTCGACTGACCTCAAATCCACAAGAATTGTCGTTTCAAGTTGGTCTCGAAGATGGGCAAGACGGCCTTGGATTTCCAAAACAGCTTCCTTCCCCTTGATGCACTTGATGGCATGCCGCATACTTTTCCAAGCCGTCTTTTTTCCCTGCATCTTCAACGTGTCTAGAATCTCGAGTAGCTCTTTGGCCGTAGCGTCGCAACTCGCGCAGATACCGTCCAACAACCCCTCCATCTCGCTGTCGTAAGTAGGATTGCTCTCGATCTGAAGCTTAGAATGAAGGATCCTCATCGTCTGGCCTGTTTTTTCAAAATCGATGTTCTCGGCGAGGCTGCCGTCTGGAGATTTGTAAATGTCGTGCGCCTTTCCAATGAGCTTCGTCGAGAAATCCAGAAATTGCACAATGTTGCCGGCCATCCCGAGGGCTGTTACTGGGTCCATCATTCTGAATAGGATTCTGATTGAAAAGGTGGTCTGTTTTTATGTTGTGAGGCAGTGGCTCATGGTATCGCCCCAGGTTCTGGAGGTAATATATCCGCCTGATTCATATACCTCTGCTTGTCGTCTATAGCACTTCACTTCAAGCAAAGACCACAATATACTAGATTTAAGACGGAATGCCAGCCGCTACTGGGCAAGAGAGAGCGTATACAGAGCAAAGGGAGGGGGAAATGGAAGAGAAAGCTTTGCTGGGGTTCAGGAAGAATTCTTTGGGGAGCCTACGGCGAGGCTGTGTTTTTGATGCTCCCATTGTTGGGTGGTCGAGATGCACCTTCTCCGCGAGGCATTCTTCAACCACAGGGATCTTTGCTATCTTCCAAGTTATCGTGCATTTGCAGTGAAATTCTGGAGTAGTTGCTCGTTAGCATGCATTTTGATGGGTTGTTCCCCGGGGAAGAGGGTCAGCGAAACCCTCTCAGCAGGTGCCATATTCATCTTTTTGCGAGTATCCCCTTTTTCCAATATATGGTTTTGCTAGAATTCCCCTTCCTTCTTCTCGAACCCTTCACCTTTCTATTCTGAACCTTCAAATATGAAATTCTCCGTCGCAGAGATTTGAGTTTAGGAAGAGACGGCACGATATCGGGATCACATCGGAAGTATCATGATATCGACTCACAATATTCACTTCCATAGTAATGAGTATTCTAAAACGAGACAATGAAGACTCCACGCCAAATATAGTTCGCCTTTCTTCAATTACTTTGAAATAACCACCGAAAGTGTGAGACCCGGTAGGCCAAGGCGGGGACTTGAGTAAGTGCCGCATGTAAGCGCAACTTGGCCATTCTCAGACAAACTTAGTTAAGTGCATATGCACTCCTTCCGTACTTCGGAGTGAAGGATAAAACAGGTATGAGTGAAGCCGCTTTGCTGAAGGGTATAAAGCCGCTTCCCCTCATTCTTTCTTTTTCGGTTCCCTGTCCTGTTCCCGTCTTCCCACAACCGCTTGCACCTACTTCACTGCAACTTGTTGTCGGTAACTAAAAGAATTGTTTACGATTATCTACTCTATTCTCTCCCTTATAAACATATCGTGCATTGCTCTAACGCGCATTGTACCCCAATATTATTTAACTTACTGTTGTTGTCGTCGTCGTCGCTACCCCGCTTCACGACTTCATCACCCCAATTTTACTCCTCTAGGAGCTGGGATAATAACTTGAAGGTCGCTGTAATAATAATAATAATATAGTATTAAGATCTAAATAAATAATATAATAATAATTATAACTTCATTAAAAGACCCAAACTCTTAAGGGGGCGAGGCATAATATATCGTGATACGTTCAAGATCTAGCATTTGTCTAGACAGGAATAGATAATTGGAATTTTGCACCCATCAGGTACTTAGCAGAAAGCCAACTTGAACCTATCGGGCGCGAGAAATTTATTAACCCGTAAGGGAACTTAGTGCCAGCCAATACCATGCCGGCTCCAAAAAATCGAGTGGCCAAGGTTCGGCCCGGGGTCCCATGGCAGGCCCCATACGTGACGACGAACACTACCCGTCGCGGCGAAAAATTCATCAACAACAGGACCATCTATGAAACTGTACGAAAACACGTTTCAAAATTTCCTGGTCTTAGGGTCGAAACTGTCATGTATATCAACGCAGAAATCGTTGATCTCGTTGGTGTCGGGAAGACATGGCAGTATGTGAGGGAGACCGTGGAGACTCGGGACGAGAAGATACCATGCACGGGTAAGGAGGTTCGGAATAAGAATAGAAGGAGTGGGGTGTGGAGAAATCAGAAGATTGTGGTTGAGAAATCTTATCTTTTGAGAGAACCAGATGTGATGTTGAGAGAGAGGGCTGTTGAAATATTGAAGACTTTTCAGAAAGCTGGGGAATGGGAGGAATGGGGTTGGAAACGAACACAACTGATAGGAATTCTACCAGAATCGTTTTTTAGTGTATAAATGGATATAAAATATGCTACTGCTCCTTGAACTATATTCAGATTATGAGTTGTGGTTTTATCACGTGGTTTGAGCAGCAATTTCTGTACGCTTTCTGTCTGGGTTTCAGCCGTCAATGATTTCTAGAACATCTCACTTGATCTAGAACATCGTGGCAAATTCGAAAGCATCGTATTCTTCATTCAATAAACTAGGATATCCCGTACGCAGTGAGCTCATCGCAAGCAATGTCCGTCACGAAAGTAAACGCAAATCATTCGAAGCATACCAAACAAATCGGCCCTTGTTTTCCTTCAGAATCTGTCTTTCACTCTCCGAAACAGCTCCTTTTCCTCCTGAGTTGGCCTTGATCGGTCAATAGGGGGTTGATTAGAGCATCTCTTCAACCGAAATTGGATGAATCCTCCGCCATGGCCATTCTTCTTGCGAGTGTACTCGTGAATCATATATAAACCGTCGTATCGCAGTCCAACTCTCGGTCTACCTTCCCAATGCCCTGTTGACTGACGAAGAACTCGGATAGGCTTTCTGGTGTCTGCAGATCGAAGAAGCACTTTGGTGCCGTGATTGGACAGATCTGGCTCGGGATCTCTAGTATCGTGAGATTTGGGAGCCGAATACAGGACCTCATTGCCTGAATCTACATCCACGTCACTATAAGCACCTGCTACAATAACGCTGTAGCATCCTTCGTCTGCACTTCCAGAGATACCCGCCATTCTATGTCCTGCATCCAAGTCAGCTGGCTGGTGTCTCCCACAAAGTGAATTGCATCAAAGGTCAAGAAAGTTCATACCGTGTGCACCATCACGGAATGCAGCAACCACCATAGGCCACCATTGTCCGACGGCCAACTTATTGTGTCCAAATATTTTGCAATCAATTTTGAAAAGTGGGTCGACCCTGTAGGAAACAGAAGCGCCTTTTCCTACCAAGACGTGTCTCATTATTCCAGCCTCTCCGAAGATTGGATGCGTTGGGTGGGCTTTGACGTATACACCGGGTTCCTTTACGCCGAGGGCGGTCGATTTGGCTGGTCTACTAGTGGTGAAGTATGGGGACTTTTCGAGTTTCTGCCTTTTCTTCCGCGGCGTCTCTGGCTCTGATGGCTTCCTCCACTGAGACTCGAAGTTATGTGTCAAGCCCTGGGCGATTGCTTGGAACTCTTTCGGGAAATTTGCAGTAGGGTCGCCGATCAGGTCGAGAACTCCCCTGACGTTGAAAAGCTGACTAGAATAAGTTTAGCAGGCTTCTACTCAAGAGATTCGAGGTACAAACTTGATCTCGGGGGTCATTTCCTCTAAGGCAAAGGCTCCATAGATCCAAAGCTTTACGTTGTCCATATCATCTCTGGTAACTTCGTTTTCGTTACCTCTCCTAAGGTTTTTAGCCACTTCCCTAATGGACTGTTTCAGCACGGCTGCTTTTCGTGGAACAAAGTCTGGCTCTCCTCTCTCGGCAATGACAGGGCCCACGAGTTTTCGGACGGCTTCGTCAAGGTCGAACTCCGGGTCATCCCCGTCCATGTCGTCTGACATCGACAAATCGACGACGATTGGATTCACTTGAGAGGACATTTTCGATGATTGAAGATGAGATCTCGAGCTAGTCATCAGCCAAAGCACCTCCAGGTGAGGGAATAACTTACTACGTAGAGCTGCAAGAATAAATTGCACAACTCCCGAGTTTTCACTTTTCGATCTTGAGGCTATGTTGTGTGCAGCTAATTGAGACTGCAGGCAGGGTTCGTCCTCTGAGGCCGCGTCAAAGGCATTGTTGATAGCCTGAACGTGAAGTGAAGAGTTGCGTGCCTGCGTGAATGGCGCGTAAATACTGGCTTCACCGGGTCGATCAGTGGGAGAAAAAATGAACAAGCGCGGCTTTGATCGTTTGGTTCAACAGGTAGGGCGCATTCTAGGTTCCTACCGTGCGGATGCTGCTGAGGTGCTGGGTTGTGTTGCGTTACGTTGTGGTGGTGTTGACGTGAAGGTTCGTGGAAGGGCGAGCGAGAGGTGGATATTTATATCTCAATCTTTCCAGTGAATGACTTGCAGTGAATACGAACGCGTCAGATCGCCTTAAACTTCGTAGCCGAGTAATTCGGGAAAGTGTAAGTATATCCTTTTCATAGATTAGGGAAAGTGTGATCGAAGAATAACAATCGATCAATCAATCAACAGTATGGGGCATTCACGGAAGAATAGAGTAACTGCTCTGAAGACTGGGGAACTGAATAATAGCTGGACGAGACTCACTTTCAGAAGACAATCAATGTAATATGAAGATGCTTTGCTTTTTGTGAATGTTCAAAATTATCCGAAGTCTCCACGCCCAGCTATCTTCGACTAGGACGTAAGAAACCGGCCCAAATGGAACTCCTCAAGACTGAAAAAAGGACATCTGGCTACCTAAACTTGTTATCCCGAATATCCTTCGCCCTCCTCCCTCTTTCAGCAACTCTCCTACTACACTCTGCAGATACAAAGCTAGATCGACCATCTCCAACTTCCCATATGGGTGCGCGTAAAAATGCACGACTTTCGGAGTCCTATTACCCATACTCATTATGTGCGAAAGCCGCAAATGACTCTCCGGTACCGTCTCTCCTTGTCGAGTCACAAGTGGTCTAGGCAATTTCAGGCCCTTGACAATGTAGTGCCCATCCTTAGGCTTGCAGTAACTCGAAAGTATGGTATCAACTCCTTTTAGTTCGAGAGCGATGCATTGGTGGATTGTGAGGTTATCTTGTCTGCTGGCATCGAAATGCGATCGTGCGGTGCTGAAGACTTTCTCGTCGTCTTCGGTCATGGACGAGGTTTTGGTTCGATTTGGGTCATCCTTCGAGCTGGAGTTCGAGGATTCACGGTAGCGTTGCTGCGCAAGAAAGGCTTGCATTGAAGGCCATTGTTTGGTGACCATCGTGATTTTGCTGAAGGGCGGATAGGCATGGATGCCCGACAAAGAGTTTGAGAACATTGCTCTCACTCTTGACATGGTTTTTAGAATTGACCTACTTTCTCTTGATTTGAAGAGGCTGGAAAGTTTCCCTTGTCAGCCACCAAAATGCGACAGATCATTTCGTGGCGTCGTTTCGAAGTCTGGCCATGGAGCTTCAAACCAATCATACATTCGAGATATGATGCTTGGGCTCAATTTTGTTCACTGTCTGTGGAAAACCGTTATTTGCATTGGGTATCTCCATATAATTGCCAACTATTTGGAAGAATAAATCCCAAAAAACCCCATTTTCAGAAGGTGAAAGATAATTTGAGCTTTATGGCTCCCGAAAAAAGGGGGCGAGGTTGACCCCGCATTTTAAGCGAACCCTGGAAGTGGGAAAATTTCAGGGGCTCGCGCTGGACAGAAAAAGCGGCACTAATTCTGAATGTGCCACGCCCAGTGGGACATTCAAAATGGGCAATAATTAGGGCCGATTTTTCTGTCCAGCTCGAGAGGGGGTAGCGCTAAATCACAGGCTGCGGGTACTGCCCAGAGCCAACTGTAGAACAGCAAGGCCGTTGTAAGGATTTTCAATTTCAGCGTGTAATAATATAAACAAATTCTGAAATTTTCTGAACCTACAGTAATCCTGGCTCTTCGCGGCATAGATAACGGATAACGCCCGTTCCGGTTCGGGATTACTGAAGTTGCATCAAGGAACGCCGAAGGGCCAATGACATTCAGCCATCGATCTACACAGTCAGCTCGGGACTCGATGAAAACCATTTTTAATATTAACTCTGCACCGCAAATTTTCATCATTCTGCAATGCTTTTCTCTATCATCTCGCTTGTGTGGCTGTTATGCCTCACCTCGTGCTCCGCAATTCCCACTCGAGTCCGAAACGATGTACTCGGTACTAGGAGTGACTCCTCTCCGAATCCAATTGCTTCTCTTTATCCAAATAACGTCACTGGTACTATCAATAGCACAATTGCTCTTGTGCCAATTTCTTACAGCTTGGCTCGAAATATCATTCCACCGCAGTATGGTATCTTGAAGAAGGCGTATGAGTTGCTGCTGCCTAGCTTTCCTCGAGACAGCTATCCTGTATGGTCACTTCCTTCCTTTTTTAAGAAAATGATGTTCGAATTCCTGAGTGGATAGAAAACTGCATCTGGAAGCTAGCGGGGTGGCTGCTCATCGAGACTCATGGAACTGGAACACTAGCTAGGGGGCTTCTGAAATCTCACCCACTTGACTTCGAATATCCTTATCCTATATCTCTATCAACACAGTGTTCTATTCGCTTTGCGAATTATAGCATGTTAACTGAATGCGTAGCTCGTCATTCGTTCTGGATTAGATCATGCGGTCGGTCTCTACGCGATAAATTTCTCGGTGCCCGATTTTCAGGTAGGCGTCTAATCTTCAGCAGCCTTGTGGGAGTTGCTGATACAGGCATTCCTTCAATGTAGAAAATACAAATAAATTATCCTTTCGTGGATTTGCTTGGGGATGGATATTCGAGCTTTTCCTACTCTAAATATCTTCCTGTCACAAGTACAAACCTCATTGCGCAAGCGGGGGCTGTTTCATACGGCGAAATACCCATTCCAGCAAATTTCAGTCCTCTAGATGAGGCATATGGATTCGAAAACGCCGATGGCGAGAACAAAGAGATATTCTTGAATGCGTACACGGATTTGAGCACCACGCAGCCATCCATTACGACAAAGTTCAAACCCACTTGGGACATTGCGCCATGGCCACTCAACTTGTCAGTTTTCCCGTAGTGAAAAGCAAATCTTAAATGTAGTCTTGCTAATGAAAAAAGCTATGTAAATGTCACAAATCAGCCCTCTTTTACGGACGGTCTGAGTTGCGATAATCAACTCAATTTATTCAACACTACGCTTTCAACGGGCAAGAATTTCCCTGTCGGGGTGAAGGGAGAGATCATGATAAAAGCGCCCTACATCCCTTCAGATACGACCTTTAGAGGCGTTCACGGGATCAAGGTGGATATTGCTTTTATTGAAAATAATCAGGTGCCATGTGCTAGTTTGGAGGGGTACAATGGAACGGGACCGGGGGATTGAACATATATCTACGTTTTCTACAGTACAGTTTGGCAAAACGTTTGGTTTTATTTCTACTTATGTTTAAAAGTCAGGCATCGTAGTACATGCTTATATCTCGCTTTTGCTTGCTCACGCGTGTCACTCATTCTACCTCAACTTACATTAATCATCATCTCTGTCGCTCCTGGCGTCACTCTCGCTTCGAATGCTCTCACTTCGAACGTTTTCACTGCGAGCACTTTCACTGCGAGCACTCTCACTGCGAACACTCTCATCATCCCTACCGCTCTCGCTTCGAACGCTCTCATTTGGAGTACTCTCCTCGTCTCGGACACTAACACCTCCAGTGCTCACCTCTGACCGGACACTTGGCCCCCCCGTCACTGGATTCGGATCGGACAGGGTAAGCATCACTTCCCTCAGAGCGGACACTTACTCCTCCCTCACTATCCTCGCGGACGCTCGCCCCTCCGCTGCTCTGCTCTCGATCATCGTCATTCCGGTCACTAGTCGGTTCACTTCGTATAGGAGAAGCACTTCGTGGCGGCGAAGGTGGAGAATCTTCATCTCCGTCTTCCACACCTTAGCGCCAAGTCTCGATCTCTGTCAACTTTTCACCGTCTAGAGACTCGCGGTCAGACCCGTCACTATACTCCGAGTCGTATTCAGTGCCTCTATCTGACTCCCGTGGCGAGGGAGGAGCGTCTGGATCGGCTGTCTCGTCAGTCATGTCGTTCCACCTATCGATTTCCTCCCGGGTAACGGGTCTTGAGGGCATGTTGAGTTCTTTTATCTGGGGCTTGGAATATGTTACGAGTTTAAAATTTAGTAGTTATGGATCTGAATTTGACTATAAGACGCGTGGTTTGTGTGAAGGTCTAAAAGCTAGAAAGCAAGCAAAAGTACCTCGATTTATAGACACTTGCTAAATCGTGGGTCTCTGAATAACCTTCGAAACAAACTTGGATTGGAATGTGATGACAGTATGAATCTATAAATTTATTTATAGAATAACGATTCCTTAGATCAACTGAGCGATTCACACCTCGAATAAAGATAAAAGGGTGTCGATCACATGACTCGAAACACTTTTGTGAATAAGAATGGACTTTCTTTTGTTCAAAGTTGAGAAGAGAACTTTTCATTGTTTCAATATCAACTGAAACTCCGCTTTGTCCTTATTTTCGAACAATAGCATTGTATATTTGTTCAATCAAAGCAAAAGCGCGAAACAGCTCTTCAAACAGCAGCAACGACCACACGCTCAACAATAACTGCCCTGGCTATAAATGAAGATCAAATTCAAAATTAGTAACTCAACAACATCAAATAATTTTTGATAATAATAAGTCGAACTCCAACATGAACTGGATCTTTCTCCTCCTCGCGGGGAATTTCATCGCTAGCGCATCAGCAGTCCTCGGATCGCCACTCATCACCTCAATGGTAACTGTTACTATCTCAGACTATGCTAAACTGCAGGCCAGAAAAGATAAAACCGTCTCAGTTACAATCACAGAGACAGTCATTACGACACATGTTACCACAGTGTTTGTCAGCGTGGTTCAGACAAACACAGTCAAAGAGTCTATCATAAGCATTAGCTCTGGCCCGACCATCACCGCAACCACTACAAATAGCGTTACAACAACCGAATCTGTAACAGACACCAGCATCAACTCCGGTCCTACAGTCACAGATACCGCGACAAGCTCGATGACCGAAACATCTTCCACTACGCTGCTGGGCCCGACAGTCACCGAAACCGCGACTCCGGACCCAACTCCACAGCCTGATGTAGAATTCAAACACACCTGGATTCTCGTCTTAATAATCTTGTCTTGCTGTCTTGGTGCAATTCTCCTTGCTACCTGGCCCATAATCCTGATCGGAATGGCGCTTCAGCGACGCAGAAGTAGAAAAATCCAGACTGATCTCCACCAGGTTAAAAGAAACGACGTCAACGACATTCCGATGGATGATTTGGGGGCCCGAAGGGACAATGTCCCAGGCGGTCAGTCACCCGGTCGCCGAAACGACGTACTGGATGACCTGGATAATATCCCACTGGACGACGATCCGCCAGTAGACATGCCAGCCAATCACAAGTCGGCTGGCCGAGCCAAGTTGCGTGATCTAGCTGGTCATATTTTCAATAGCATCCGGAGTTGAGCAAGAGATAAGAAAAGGAGAAGAGAAGCTCAAGAATCTGAATAATAAATTGACATTGCAACAAACAGTCAAATACAAATCGCAAGTGATCATAACGTGAATTTGTTCACTGGGGGAATTTGTTGCATGGGATTAAGCGAGAACCCCTTAAATTCGTCAGCTCCGCGACAGACTCGGGTAGAGTAATTGAGAGGGGGAGTAGAAATGCGAGCTTTTCCATCTGGAACTCAACAAAAATAGCTTTAGCAGCAAAATGATTCAAAAGCGGAGACGAACTTATAAAGCCGAAGAATAGCAGGGCGGCAGTGCTCTTCAATTAAGATACTCCCGGCGGCAGCATACGTTTGCTGGACCGCTTCCGTGCCATTCAAAACATGACCAATTCTTCTCCAAGAACCACATGATAACAATCATGGCCTCTTTGAATCAAAGTTCGACAGTATTATCTTCCATTCTATCAGTGTTGTAATCTTGACTACGCTCTTAAGAAAAATAGCGGGTTGCCAGCAAATTGATGCGATGTTCCGCGGCTTTCATTGTAGGCGGCCGATCGCTAAACTCTAGCGCCAGGTCCCTTAAATTTACAGTGGGCTATCACTAACCAAGCCCGCCCGGACGAAACACCCCGCTACGCCCGCTACGGACTAATTATTATTCCCAACTTTGAAAGAGGACAGCTTGGGCGTTGAATAGAAACCGCCCCAGTGAGTGAGACACCTAGTAATATCGCGGGACTCAACAATATAGCCAACGCTCACGTTTCCCACGATCGTACTCCATACCATCCCAAGACTGAGCGATTCTACAGCTAACATTTGCAAGTCATGATATCATGTCTTTTGTGACCCATGCTGATTCGTATCCTAGAACGCCTTTCCCATAAACTCTAAACCTTCACCACCATCTACAACCATGATCACCCCGCGGGTCTATTTTTAAACGGGGCGACAAAACTATGCCCCTGCTTACCCGGCCAGCCACCCTGCACGCTCCTTTTAACACCGTAAGTCTTCGTGGAGCTCGAGGAGGTTTGAACCGTAGTGACGGTCGTGTTGTGGAATGTTTTGGCAGGACGAATGAGAGGTAGGAGGGGAGGGTTCGAAGTCAAGCCAGGCGGAGGTGTCGGCTCGGATTCTTCTTCTAGTAATGGGGCCTTTGATCGCTGTGGTGAGCTTGAGAGAAAGACGTAATCGTTTCGTTTCTGCTCTTCAGCTGAAGTTACCTGCTAAAAGTCGGACAAGTCAGTATAATTAGGTTCGAATTTCATTCCACAAGTACTCAATGATCGTCAAGCTTTTGACAGATCAGAGCAGAGGTGCAAGGCACACCTTATAAGAGATGTATACGTACCTGGCGTGGTCGACTACCCGCAGAAGGTCCAACGCGGCGATTTGCAAGAGCAGGGTCTATACCAGGCAAAGCTTTTTGTGCGGGGGTCGGGCGAGGCCGGTTGAAGCTGCTCGGCACTCTAGGCGCATGGAAGCCAGTCCTCCATTCCTTCGCGGTTGCGTGACTTGGAATTGGAAGCGGGCATTCTTCTCGAGGCTCGGGTTTACCCAAAAATTCAAACAAAGTACCTTGTCCTTCAAGTCCCTTCGGCTTTTTCTTTGTCACGGGCTTCTGGGTCACTGGTTTCGACAGCCTATCGTTTCTCTCTGTTGCTGAAGCGGCAACATTCACAGACTGCTCGTGAAGGACCTCAAGATTATCTCTGACATTTACGAAGCCAGTTTTCTTGGTAGCAGAGGCACCCGTGAAACTCGAAGCACGATCTAGCGTGGTAGTATAGGACGGCTTCCAGTTCCGCTCAGATCCTCCCTCGAGGTTACTGACTGAGCGGCCAAGCTCTACTCTTCGGCGTTTGGGAGGTTGCTGACCCACTCCATGCGACGAATTCTCCGTTGTATACTCGTACTCCCACCTGGCCTCTGGATTCTCATTCTCGTCCTCGCCGTCTATCGGGAAAAGATCGTCGTCCAGGCTTCTAAGCAAGCTTCTCGACTCTACAATTGAAGCAAGCGACGGACATGGTCGTCGAAGAATATGTGAAATTGATTGGACTGTTGACGGTCCTAGTGAAGGGCCTTTCACATCGAAGAGGGGGGCAAGTACCGGTGGGGCCAGGAATGGAGAAAGTACAGTTGACTCGCTTTGTGAGTTTTGGAGCGGATAGCTCATGTACAGCAGAGTCTTGGCTCGAGTCATTGCGACATATAACAGTCTGCGCTCCTCGTCGGTGTCTTCGGCTCGAGAATGAGGTATAGAGCCTTGGTAGGTGGCCGGTATGAAAACGACAGGCCATTCCAGTCCTTTAGCCGCATGGATGGTCGATATTGTCACTTGAGAAGTTGCTGTTCCTCCAGAATCATCCGACTTGACTTCAGAAGCAAGCGCTACATTGGCCAAAAATCTAGATAGGTGATCCTCATCCTCCGCTTGCTCCACACCATCGACATCTGGAAGTGCTTCGTCTTCATAGCCAGTTGAGAGAAGATCCTGAAAATCATTCGCTTGCGTAATAAGTTCCTGCACATTGTCCCAACGAGCCTTGTGAATATCTTGTTGGTGATCTACTAGCCACTGCTCATAGCCTGTTTTTTCTATCACCAATTCTATAAGCTTGACTGTTGTAATTCGGTCTTTCGGGGGACCCGAAAGTTTCTTTCTCGCACTCAGCACCAACTCGACTAATTTTGCCAAACCTTGGTCTGCTTGTTTCTGGATCTTTGTCGTTGGCCTTCGCGTTCCCCGCACTATCCCGAGAATCAAAGTCCAAAGCGTGATCTTGGCTAGGTCCGCTTCTTCCAACAGAGATTTGATCGTAGCGTCGCCAATTCTTCTCGATGGTGTATTAATAATCCGGGCCAATGCATCATTGTTGTCCGGCTGATTGATAACTCTCAGATAATCCAGAATAGTTTTGATTTCCACGCGATCATAGAATCGAAGTCCACCAACCATTCGATAGGCGATTCCTGCCCTTCCCAACGCAGTCTCAATGAGACGGGAGAGCGAGGCGGACCGTAAAAGAATAGCAATATCGTTCAGGTCCAAGAGACCACCTGTCATACCGATGCATCTCTGAATTTCCGTTACGATCCATTCGGCTTCTTTGTAAGCTCCCGCAAGTCGGCGTAGCACTGGGCGGGTCCCAACCATATGAGTGGCAGTGAGCGACTTAGCAACCCGGGATTCGTCCTGCTGTATGACACTCAATGCCATGTGCAAGATCGCTCCAGATGAGCGATAATTTTCTTCCAGCGCAATGGTCACGGTATCCGGATATTGACGCAGCATGCGCTTGTAATTTTTGATCTCAGCAGCTCGGAATCCATATATGCTCTGGTCTGGATCTCCCACGATTGTGATTCGTTTCCTCTCCGCAGCAAACAACCGCATGAGGTCGAACTGGACGATATTGGTGTCTTGGAATTCGTCGATTAGCACCGCCTCAACATTGACCACGCAAGCCGGATGGTGTCGTAGTAGATCAACGCACCGAAGTAGGAGATCGTCGTAATCGAGTAGGTTCGATCTCTGCAAAGCAGCCTCATACTCCGTGCAACAGACCTCAAACTCATGTGATTCCACCGTCTTCGCACCGGACTTGTTTGCTTCCTGTTTCTTCTCCGCTCTCGCCTTTCTCCCGCTGATTCGAGACCTCGCAACCTTCGGGTCAATCATGAGATTATGCCGCTTGACAATCCTCTTGATGATAGCCAGCGAGTCCGCCGAGTCCGCAATTCCAAAATCCTTCTTAATCCCTATCAAATGCCCGTATCTCGCCAGATAGCGCCGTGCAATGCTGTGAAAGGTTCCCAGTATGAGTTTCGACTCCAATCCATTTCCTAGAAGCTTGCCAATCCGCTCTTTCATCTCCCGCGCTGCCTTGACCGTGAACGTAGCAACGATGATGTTCCATGGCTGGAGACCTTGTGCGAGGAGCCACGCAGTCCGGGATGTTAGGGTGTGTGTTTTCCCACTGCCCGGGCCGGCTAGAATAGCGAGAGTGTCGGCGAAGGAGGAGACAGCGGCGTGCTGGGAGGAATTGAGGTTTGCGAGAATGCCATCGGAGTTCATTGCTCTCTGAAACGCGTTGAAAAATTCCCAATTGACAGACTTATTTGGCAAAGAGAGGAATCGGAGCCATTTCAAGCAGCCCAGAGTTCGGTGGCACGCGTGGAGACGAGACTGAGTATTTCACAGATTTCGGTCGTTGTTGTTGTTCCGCCGAACAACGCGACTTTCGCGACGCGTCTCACGTGTATAGTTCTTTCCTTCCCACCAAGATGTCCAGTTTCATCACTGGAATGCAGGGGGAGCCATGCACCTCTGAAATACCTTCTTCTTCAAGCACATAATACTTCCAACAAATGATATAATAATTACTGGGTTCTGCAGCAATAAAACACGCTCGAGACCGGCACGTGACACCGCGACGCGTCTTTTTGAAACTAGCTTGCTTCCCGAGTACTGTACCGATAGCAAACAAACCACTCGTTCGTTTCCTCGTCAGTTACTTTCCGACCTCATGGAACCTTGAGCGCAACACCACAGCTCAGGCTCCACGATATCCTACTCAAAGATTGTCAATTGGCTTTGTTCCAGAAGCTGACCGGTTGAATACCTGCGGATGGTAAGGACCCCCAATTGTTCACCAAAATGATACTTACTAATTGTGTTTCTGCAGAATCATCGAGTTCCCCAACACTCAAGCCCGCGGCCTTGCGCGGCAGGATGCCTAACATGGAGGATGGGACCCTCGGTATTCCGATGGAATACATTGTGAATCATGTCTTCTTACCTCCCAAACTGCCTCAGCTATGTGACACAACGCCCGAAGTTGAGGTCGCCCTGACAAAGCTGCTTCACGATGCTCTGAACGAGTTCATAGGTCTTCTTCCGGAAGAAGTCCAACATGAATGGATTGCACTTCCTCACATGTTAAGTATCCTTCTAGATACTGGCAGTCTGGGGAGTCCAATCAGGAATCTCGATAGAGAACTAGACGGGATGGTAGAGGGAGGTGCGTATCTGAATTGTGGAAGCTGATGCTAGTTCCTGCTCACTGACTCCTTACGCAGATGTGCTAGCACTTCATATCACTCGCCAAAATGCTGGGGTTATACTTCGAAAACACGCCCAAACCTTATCATACGAAGCGTTCGAGCTCTCTCCAAAAAGTGCGGCGGTGACAGGAACAACAGGCCGAGTAGTACGCAAATTTCCCGGACCAGTGATCGCAATCTCGGACACGCGAGTACGCGACCACAACTTTCGAAAGGCATTCACACAGTGTCTGATGTCAATAGAAGAAGAGGTTCTGGAGGACGCTGCCAGCAAAGGCTACGGAAAATACAGAGATACTGTGCACCCTAAGTTCGCCACGGAATACCTACCCGGCGTACTGCGTGGTATCGGGGCCCCTCTCGAAGTGTCTCGTATTTATAAACGTACACGGGACGATGTTTTATGGGGAGATGGTGCAGAAGAACCATGGCGACGTTCTCCTCGGTGGACACTTCTTCGCGTTGCTATGCAAACTACTATCGTTGGCCCTCAAGGAGACCACACACGTTACAAGATTTTCATGATCTACTTTATGGCTACTCTACTCGGATTGGCAGTCACACACGACTTTTCTAATGATTTGTTGCACGTAATGCTGGCAAAGATAAACCGGCGGAACCAGAAATTGAATTTCATTATTCCGGAGGATGCCCCCTGGGCTCTAGAAGCTCACGAATTTGTAACGGAAAAAAGTGAGTACTTTGCGTCTCCTTGTTCGTTGTGCTCGGCTTCCCGGCCAATGTTTCATCTTCATTGTTATGTACATCCTAAAGAAGCATAGTACTAATTCGAGGCAGTGGATTCAACGCATAGGCTACTTGTCGAAAGATGGAGCACCATTCAAAAGTCGGCCATCTCAGCTGGAACATTTCGTCTTGCCGAGCTCAAAAAGCTGAAGCCTTCATCAGATACGATTCTGGGTCTTCCCAACCTTCGGGTATGGCTAGAACAACTTCACAACAATGTCCTTCAGCCGCGAGATGAGAATATTTTCAAAGCAAACTGTCGTCATCGCATCGATGGAAGGGGAAGTTCTTTGCCAGATCCATTATTGCTACATCCGTCAGCTGTTGACCCAACGTCGATTGATCCCGCTTCGAAATTCGAGCTTCGCCTTGCCTTATTGGATATTGAACTTTGGGCTGCGCATTCCCTCGACTCGTGGCTGGCTAGGAATGCAACCTCGTCGAAACGTTTAGTTGAGCTGTCAAAGCTTATCACTTGGTACATGTCTGCTGCCAAGGTATATGCTGGGTCTCCGGAGAATTTCTCAGTCATGACTTTAACTGTGATGCTTCTCTGGACTGCACTCGACAAAGCAGCAGTTTCCCGCTACCCCCTATTGAGGAAATTCGACCCTGGTTTCCCGACGACTTTGCTTGACTCTCTTTTCTTGCCGAAGCGATTCCAGATGATCCAGCTACGAGATATTGAGAAGTATCTTGAAAAAAGAAAAACAAATGCCTTGCCAGGGAATCCCTCCATTTTTGGAGATATCTCGTCACACCTGAGTTTTGGGGCGCAGTACTTTGACCAGTCCCCAACTCACCAAAATCTGAGAACTTTGATTGAAAGAGAAGCTAAAGAGGGCTCTAGAGAGAAGAAGGCTGAATTGAAAGAAATCAAAAGCCAATACTCAAAACTGATGGCAAAGTCGGACGCCCTCGCTTGTACGTATATTACCAAAGCTGGCAGAGGTAGAAACAGGGTCGAGCGGACTGTTATGGATCCCCATTGTTCCTCTTGCCGGGTATGTGTCGTTTCTGATTCCTCCGTTTCATTTTGAACATTCAGGAGTCGTGCTCTTGGACTATGTCTTCGGAGCTACCTCAAGAACTTAGCTCCTCATTTCCTCGAACCTTTGTAAGAAACACATACTGACGTTACTATAGCTTCGCAAGGAAGCGGAGTCTCTTAAGATATCCTGTTACGAATGGCCCCTACCAACGTCAGAGCCGGCAGCGAAAGCTGTCATCTTTGAGCTAGAAATTCCAAGCGTAATCCGTAGGTGGCGAGCAACAACATATCAAATTCTTGCGGACGTGTTAAACCCTTCTCCACCTCCGCGAGCCAAGTCGAAGAGCTTTACTCTTGCAGAGTATGAGGGCCTCGCACGCCATCTGAAGTCGAGGGTCGATACACTACGATTGGCGTCATCTACAAAGCCGCTCGCTCAGACTCAATCTGCTTTGGAGGCAACAGAAGATTCTATCTGCCGCCCCAACAGCTTGAGTTTGTTCATGCAGGACTCCAGGTCTCAGCACAAGACAACCGAGCATCTCACAAAATTCGATATACAAGACAGATGTACCTTGAAGCTTCCACGGGGCTCTTATGAGAGTCTTCAGTATGCCGTCACCGACACTGAACATACGTCGAATGAAGTTATATCCAGCCAAGGGGCCTGCCCCGATGGACTCACGGTGCACGAAGTTCACGCCTTTGCGGCGCTACGCAGTGGCCACCGCCTACAGGTAGCCCCTCCCCCTTTTTTTTCCTTTCCCACCTCTCAAGCCATCTATTTTCATGTCACTGACTGCCATGCTCTAGTGGCTGAATATCGCCCGTGAGCTTGTTTCTCGGACCTTGGATTCCGGGAAGGAGGAAGTCCACCTCCTCTTACTGCAAGCATCCTGCCAAGCAGGCCCTTCGGCTCTCCACCAAATTTCAAGAGACTCACACATCGAGCTTGAAGAGGAAAGCTTTGGTCATGACCTCTTATCTACCTTGGAAGCAGGGTTGATATCCGTGGAAAGCAACTGGCAAGGTTCGATAGCCGCGCTCACTTTTATCTCGTTAGCTACTCGACTGTTATCCTTGTCGCTGGATGAATCTGTTCTGGATCGTTGTCTAAAATTTCTCGAGAAGGCACGGAAAATTACGGTAGAATGGTTACGGGTGGTCGTGCAACTTCTTCATAAGACCGCCGATGAAAAGGAGATGGCCTATCTCACCCTGAGAGTTCTTGATCTGGCCTTGATATGTCACTGCACCTTCGATATTGAATCCCGACACCTACCTTCCCTCCTGTCATCTGCCGATAATGTTGCGATCCTGGTCGAAACTGCGATCATCGTCCACGACCGATACCCCATTTCGGAGGAACCATTGACGACGCTGACTCGAGAGCTTCTGCGACGATTCTCCAGAACATCCCATACCTTGGAAGCTGCCCTGAAAGAGCAGATACTTGTGTCTTCAGACGGAATCGATAGCGCTATGACGCAAATCTGGAAGGGATATAAACCTGGAATGCCCTGGGCCATGGTTCAGACACCAAACGATCGATGGCTAACTACACAGACTGCTGGTTCAGCTAGATGGGGCAACTCCTTAATGACTGTGCACTTTAACACCTTGACGGGGTCCCTGCTTGTAAATGGCCGCCCACTGAGTCGGTTGCCTTACGAATATTCTCAACATTCGAACTATCGACGACTGTTTGGAAACAAGATTTTAGAAGTCTTCCCATCCAGCAAGGGTCTACATTTCGAAACGCGAAATTCGATAGACGGTTTCCAGGTAAGTAATTTCAATCGTGAGCCAATGATGCGTAGTGATCAGATTCTTCCAATTTGTTTAGACCAGCACTGATAAGTCTTCAAGGTTCATTTCGCCCTCCATGGGAAAGAATTGATAGTCAGAGCCAGCAAAGGCTTTGAGATGTACGAAGCAATACCTGTCTACGCTTTAGAGGAGGACTTTCCTCGCACACTTGTTGACAACTACGTACACTGGATACATCGAGCCACAATGGCGATCGAATTCAGACCAATTGAAACTAAGGTATGCCAACTTTCTTCACAGATAGACTCCCTTGTTCTCCATTTCACTGGGTACGGCACTGTTTTTGGAATTCCTCGCAGTTTCTGAATGCCTAAGACAGACTGAAACTCGCGATTCACCTGGATAATGACCCCTCCCTCCAGGGTAAAGCAATGCTAACTTGAGAATTTTCAGTGGTTTCCCTCATCGGAGAATTGGCACATTTTGACACCCGAGGATCCTGATGCGAGCAGTCTAGTGTTGAAAAACAAGAGCTTAGTAGACCCCCAAAGCCCTACCGCGACAGAAATTTACCGGTGGCTCAAACCCCTGGAGAGTTCCGCCAACATAACTATCTTCTACAATGATGCCACTGAGGAAACCGAGGTTCGACTTCCCAGAATGAATTTGGACTTCATCCTACGAAAGAACGGATTGGACTCCAAGAAATTTCTCGGGCTGGAGTCGAAACAGTTTCGAGGTATGGTTGTGGACACCAACCAACATTTCGGCGCATTCCATGGGCTGCTGCATAAATTAATCCTAAAGGATACTCGAGGGCCAGCTCGCGTCGTTATTGTCCCACACGGAACTGTTTCTTTTCATCGAACAGATCAGCACGTCCAAGTATCTATTGCTACAGGGGTTTCTGGCGACAAGGTTCCCTATCACCAGTTTACGATTGATAAGGAGCTTGGAATGCTTAAAGACAACGGCAATCTTCACAGTCGATTGTTCAAGCTCTACCTCCATGCTCTCACCTCCCATTGTCTTCCTGATACTCTTACTGGCAGAACAGGGTGCGAAGAGGCGCTGCATGGGTTGAGACTGGCCAGCACCAGATCATTTCTTTCGTTGGATCCAGAAAATGTCGACCAACTCAGGCTCTTTGCAAGACTGAGCCCAGCTCGGGATTTTTACCCTAGAGGATCGAAGTTTATGCAGCAAGTGAACTTTGAAAACTTATCTCCATTATCACACCATGAATCTTTTATCGAAGAAGTTCGCCTTATGCTCGACCAGGCTGAAGCAGGCTCGGTTTTTGAACCCAAGTCTAATACCAGACATAAGATAGAAAATCGAGGGGCTCGTGAACTTCAGTATCGCGCAGCCATACGAAATGCATTCCATCGATCCCATCCCTTTGGAGCGGAAAAGTTTACCTCGAGCTTTGATGCTGTGTACGAGGAAGCCAGAGACTCGATACCCAACAGCCCACGTGAACACGAGGCATGCTACGTTGCTGGCCTAGTAGACAAGTGGAGTTGCAATCTTGACCCATACATCAACCTCTTCGAACAGATCCGGTCGTTGGGGCCTATAATCTATGAACCGCAATCTGATTTCGAATTCAAGTTCAAGAGCCGGTGGCTGGACAATCCAGGAAGCTTCATTCCCCAATATTGGTGTAGCATGCAATTATTCCTATCAAAGGCAGACGCTACGAAAGATAAGATGGGAATCACGATATTTCTAACAAATCTAGCCCAATCGAAATACGGCAATGCTCCTCTGGTACGTATGGTTTTAAGGCTCGTTTCTAACCATTTTCTGGGGTGTTTCTGGACACTCTCCTTAGACATAAAACCAGGCCTCATTCTTGTGATACTAACTGCTAGATGTCGCAGGTGAATACTCTTCTGGCTCTTGCCACAGCACCAGCATTGCGCAATCTAAAACCGCCTGCTTATCCGATTTTTGATATTTCTAAAGGGTTCGAGCCAGAAAACATGAAGCTAAGCAGGATTCTGGAAGCTTGCAAGGTTTCATTCGAGCAGAGTCCCGAGAGCAGACTGGCCCCGCGTCCACATGAGCTTGACGAGGACCTCATGTACCGACGTCAAGAAGCCTATGAAGACGCCACAAAACTCCAGGTAAATAATTGCTTGAAAGCTTTGGTACGTCAATGGCCGTCCAAGGATATCGTGCGACCCAACACATCCGAAATCCAGAGATATCTACCCTATCTAAACGCAAAAATGGGAGAGATCCAATCTATGTTTGACAATTGGCGCAAGAATTCCGAGTTGCAAACTTATTTCGAAAACATTCAGGATGCGCTCAACTCTCTACCTCAGCCACAAGCTATGCCTGCAAGCTATTCGATTCCTTACCAAGAGGATAATTACGCAAATAAACGCGCGTATCGGACTATCGACGACCTTGTGCAAAATCCAGCACCTATTTTCAATCTTCCTCAAGATGAGCTTCAGGACCTTGGGGGCCTTGTCAGTGACAACGAACAACCTGAAATAGACACTGGACCTTCAAAACTGAAATCTCTTCTAGCAAGGCTATCCAGATCCGCCAATGGCCATTACCAAAGAATGTATATCAAAGACTTGCAGAGAAGTCACAATGCCTTCCTCGCCACCAAATCAGCTAGCCCTCAATTGACACCAGGCATTGCTTATACAGTATTCGCAAATCATTTAGTGCAATGCAAAGAGAAAGTCGAGTCGATGTACAAGAAGATCTGTTCGCGGATGATTGTTTCTAATGCTCCCCTCTATGAGAGCGCCCGTCACGCTTCACTGCTTCCACGCCTTTCACCGAGCATTCTCCTCCGCTTACTTGCTAGTCTCAACACAGTAGAATTGAGCGCCGAATGGAAACTTGCTCTAACGTACTATGCGCTTGCTATTGCATTCATGCAGAAAGCAGAGCGTTTAGTCGCATGTGGTCAGAAAGAATCGGATATACTGAGCGAGCTGACAAATGATGGTCATACCAACTGGGATCCCATGGAGTCTCCCGATGTATGCAACTTCCTCGAGCATTTCGTTTCCTTGTTTGCGTGCTTCGCGAGTTTCAATGCCCTTTTTGGTTGTCTCGGAGCTTTCGAGATAGTCAAAATAGGTATCAAAACTCGCGCAGCGTCTAGAGACCTTTCTACTAAGCAATGCTGACTCCGAGAACTTCAGTGGCTTCTCCTGGAAATAGAGACCAATATTCTGATTCGCCCTGAGCAAGGTAAGCGATCTCTTCTCAACAATCCTCCATCCTCAATGTTCCACTCCGGCCTGCGGAATACGTCCCATGGTGTCCCCGCGAAATCGGAACCCAGAAACTGGAAACGCTCTAAGGCCTTGGTTTCTTTTTATGGACGCAGGATTTATGACACATGTTCTGACCCTTGATTCGTCATATATCTCTAAAAATTTCCCGAGAAAGAAACGCTGACTCCAAGGCAACAGTTACGATCGCTCGAGAGATGATTGCACCACAATCCGGATCGAATTCTATCATGCAGTTAAATATGGGTCTCGGAAAATCCTCTGTTATTGTTCCAATCGTTGCTGCAACATTGGCAAATGGTAAAATGCTCAGCAGAGTGGTGGTATTAAGAGCACTTTTTGAGCAGATGTTTGTGCTACTGAAAAGCAGGCTGGGAGGACTGATTGGTAAGTGACAACTGCCCTTCTCATCCAGGCTCATCGTGTGCAATTAAAATCTCGCGTTTTGCCCAAAATAGAAATTCTTTCTTCCTCGCCTCAGGAGAGACTCCCAAAGAAGCAATAATTGACCCCTGTGTCTCTAGGTCGACGGGTCTACCAACTCCCGATCTCAAGATCTTTGGCCCCAACCTCACATTCCGCGAACCTCATTCAAAAAACATATCAAGAATGTATGAAGAACGGAGGCATTCTCCTCGTTCAGCCAGAGGATCTTCTGTCTTTCGAGCTGTTGGGTATTGATTATCTACTCTCTCGGGAATTAAATCCTCTTGAGGTTGAAAAGAGTCTTGTGCCGAGAAAGAAAAGTTCCGATAAGCTTCCACTTGCTCCTGAGGAGTCGCCCTACGAGATTGGAAAAGTGATGGTACAAACACAGCAGTGGCTTTACCAACACGCCAGGGACATCCTCGATGAATCAGACGAGATCTTGTAAGCGAACTCCTAGAGAATTCCAGTTCCTTATTCGTGGATTTGCGGGTCTAAAATCCTTTTTGATTGTCATGGCACTACTAGGATATTCCAAGCTGGATACTAGATTTCACGATTCGCTCCCATGCCCTTGTCCTTTTATTAGATCAAGCAACACTGACTCTCGAAATTTGTAGGAGTGTCAAATTCGAGCTGATCTACACACTTGGAATCCAACAGAATATCCAATTCAGTCCCAATCGATGGTCCATAATCCAAAATGTCCTTGGCATCGTCTCCGATACAGCGCTAGACATGTTGGATGAGTTTCCTGAGGGACTCGAAGTGGTACAAGGATCACCTGGCGCGTTTCCCCGTGTCCGCATATTACACGATGATGCTGGCAAATCTCTTCTAAGCAAGGTGGCAAAGACAATTTGCAGAGCCGGCATGCCTTTTGTACCAATGTGGACGTTCACCAAAATAGAGAAGGAGGTTGTCTTGGAATACCTAACGAACCTTCAGATTTCCAAATCTCGAGCGGCGATTCTTGAGAGCAAGGTGTTGGCAACAGAATCTACCAAGATGAGCCTGCTATTGCTCCGGGGCCTGTTCGCAGCCGGCGTGCTAGAGTTCGTCTTTGCGAAAAAACGCTGGCGGGTGTCATACGGACTTGATCTAACAAGATCTATGCTCGCGGTGCCTTATCATGCTAAGGATAATGTAAGTTCGTTCGGGATTCTGATTTCTGAAATTCTTCCACATAACCCAGCCGCTGACCACCAAATCTTTCCAGCCAAGCGCCAGGTCCGAGTTCAGTCATCCGGACACAGCCATCGCTCTTACTTGTCTGTCGTACTACTATGGCGGCTTGAATGATCAGCAAATTCAGGACAGTTTCGAGATACTCTTTCTCTCCGACAATGCTGAGGAAGATTATGGCCACGTAAGCAACTCCCGTTCTTTGTTCATATGCTCCCCAATTCCCATTGGTTTTATCTCATGTACTCTGTTTTACTCCATACGCTCCCTCAAGAGGGAATACTGCTCCCGAAACCTTCTTGAACGGGAAATTACTGATTCCCCTGTGTTGTAGTGGATTCAGCATTGCGAGGATATGCCGAAAACCTTCAAAATGCTATCTTCAGTCAATCTACGGGACAAAAAGCAGTGTTTAGACGAACTTTTCCCCAAGATCCGCTACTCGAAAGAACTCATAGATTACTATCTCCAGCATCTCGTCTTCCCTAAAGAGATGAGGGAATTCGAATCAAAAGTATCCAGTTCGGGCTGGGAAATTGCTCGCGAGAAATATCACCCCACCACGGGCTTCAGCGGTACTAATGATAGCAAATATATGCTGCCTACGCCGATCAAGCAGTGCGAAGGTAGTGACTCACAGCTAGCCACGAATGCTGAAGTACTCGCCTGCCTGCTTCAACCACAGAACTGCTACGACACCGAATACACGCCTCAAATGGAAACACTTCACGCGGAAGCTCTCCTTAGTATAGCCGTTGCTATGCAACCCCAGATCCGTGTGCTTCTAGATGTGGGGGCCCAGCTTCTTGAAGACAATGAGAAGATTGCGGAATCTTGGCTCTCACTCGTTGAGGATGAAGAGGTCCAGGCGGTGATCTTCTTCTACAACAACGATATTTTTGTCCTAAACCGAGAAGGAATGAAGGAGCCTTTACTTATTTCGCCCTTTGCGAAACAGATGGATCGATGCTTGGTGTATCTGGACGAGGCTCACACTCGTGGAACAGATTTGAAGATGCCTACCGACTATCGTGCTGTAAGTTCGACGTCTCACTTATATTAAGAAGCTCACTAACGAGAAAGATCGTCACACTAGGACCAGACCTTACAAAGGACAGGCTTGCTCAAGGTTCGTAATGCTCTAACCTTTGTGAGCTATCAACGCTGATGTGTAAATTTGCAGCTTGTAAACGCCTGAGAAAGCTTGGTCAAGGCCAATCAGTTGTTTTCGTTTCCCCTCTGGAGGTCCAGTCCAAAATCTTAGAATACACTGGAAAGCACGACGCAAAAGACATTGAAGTTGAAGATGTGCTGCTGTGGACAATGCGTAATTCGTGGGAATTCACTAAAAAGGGCATGCCTCTCTGGGCTACCCAAGGCCTGCGCCATTATCGCCGCCGGGCTGCCTGTGACCTGTCTGGCGAAGTTCCTTACATACCAGTCGGGATTTTGGAGCCAGAAGCATTGACATTAGATGAGCGTTACGGACTCGACAAACAATTACTAAACGAGGGAGTCGTTTGTCGCAGTCGAATTCAGGTTGATGACGTTCTCAGCAGAGAGGAAGTTTGTTCGATTCGTAATAAGTGTCAACAATTCGGCCTCACTACCTTTGGCGATTCTGATCTTCACGAAGAACAGGAGAGAGAACTTCAACCGGAAAATGAACGCGAGCAACAAGTTGAGCTACCTCCTCCCACGAGCGCGTACCAACACAATGTGCATCACAATATTCGACAGCTTGTCCTCACAGGTACCCTCGCTTCCAACGAGGGCATCCTGCCGGCATTCAGGGTCTTCGATCTCACTCGGGCTAGAGACAGTCTTGACGTGGACGACTGGCCCCAAAATCTGCTCATGTCTGAAGATTTTGCATATACTGTACAGATCCCCAATGAGGGCAACAAAGACTCTTTTCTGCGTCCTGTAAACTGGATCCTTTCTTTTACGGGCCAAGATCGCGAGACTCAGTATCTCATATTGAGTCCATTCGAAGTTCAAGAGCTGCTGCCCTTTATGAGAGGCCATGATCGGGTACGTCTGCACGTATACACTCCCCGTTTGAGTCTTTCAAACCGCAGTCTCGAGGATTTGTCTTTCTGTGCGGTACCTCCTGTTCCGGGGAACTGGAGAGTCCCAGCGATATCTACTGCTCTCAATCTCTTCGCTGGCCAGCTGTATCTTCGCGACGTACGGGAGTATCGCAAGTTGTCCCGCTTCCTCGGCATCCGCTTTACGGACCCATGCGAAGACGTCGTCATCAGTACCGATGGCTTCATCTCGCCCGAAACCCGACAATATCAAGACGACGAGACGGCGGCGATTTGTAAATTCAAGCAAAGTCCCATCGACTTCCTGCGCCTAGTTACATCGTTCCGACGACTTGGCCAGACGTTTACGAATTCGCATATGGGAAAGATTCTTGGCGGAGAGCTGGTCAAACCAATGGATTTTGAGGTCGTGGAGAGTATTGAAGAGGATGATGATGCGATGGATATTGATGCTGTGGTTATTAAGCGGGAACGGCGTTGAGACACCATGGTGGAGTGGAAGGTTCTGGATTCGACTTGCTTCTTTCTATAACATTAGATGTGCGATCTGTGTGGGAATATGGCGTTCAGGAGAACTAAAAGGGGTGGCCTCAGGGCTTTGTGTTGCGTTATATACCTTACATTTGGTTGTCGGAAAAGTCTGCGAAAAGTCTGCGTTATTGTCGCTCCTATGGGGCCTTTGTATACATGAGAAAATAGATATCGTCTGTATTTGTACGTGTTGTCTTGCTCGTACCGTGAGACTGGCTACTTCAATTTCCCTTTCTCTTGGAATATGGCCTCTTTCTCCGCATTAATGGAAGATAGTCCTGCCGAGATTTTATTTATGAAGTCTTGTTGTCAGGAGAGGTAGACTTCTACTGCAAACGAATTATTTATCCTGTCCCTTACCAGCCAAGACTTTGTGAGTTAAGCGAGAGGTAATAGGGGTAATTTATTCAGGCGGAGCGGCATCAATTAATTTGGAAGACCGTCGAAACTTAATGACACACAATAATTATAGACTCCTCGCTCACTTTTCTCGTTCCTCTTCCAATGCCCCAATCTTATGACGCCCCAGCTCCAGCATCTTTCACAGCGTCAAGCAAATTCACTCTGCTTCGCATCAATCCCAGCCAGATTCCTCAATCCCTTGCCCTTCTGTCCTTAAGAATCCCAAACTCTCAAATATGCCCATCTCCTCCTCAAACTTCGCACTTTTAATCCCATGCGCCTCCGCAGCTTTGACCAACACATCCACACACATCCTCCAATGATCAGACCGATCCTTAGTTTTTGCCCAAAGCCCCCTCCTCTCAAGCAACTCCTGCACTTCCAGCACCGTCTCCCCCAATATAAGGCCCCTCAACTCCCTACTACACATAAACTCAATCCCAAAGAACGCCTCCATCGCCGCGTCATCTTTATGTTCTAGACAATCGACGTAGCGAGGAAGAAACCTCGTTTTCCGTCTCAGGTCGCGTGCTTCCACTATAATTTTTACGGTGCGGGCTACCTCTGCGGGAGATTGAGGGGAAAGGTCTGGTTTGCAGGTCATTCTTGCGGAAAAGGGGAGGGCTTTGCAGATTATGCCTGTTATGAGGTGGTCTAGGCTGGCGGAGAGGGTTCGGGTGCCGACTAGGGCGTTGAGGTTGTTGGGGAGGTTGGTGGAGTCGATGATGGGCCATATGGTGTGAGGTCCTGTGGTTTCGCTGTGGGATTTTAGTTTTGGGGTTCTTTAGTGAGACACGAGGCGAATGGATGAGACGATATGAGGGGTCCTTGGGAATGCTAAGACGAGAAATGAACGAGATCCTACCGGTCAGATATAAGCTTGTGGAGGCGCATAATGGTGTGAAATACATCTTGTCTATCAACAACCTTCTGCGATAAAGCTGTGATCTCTTCCTGCAGAGGAACATGTTAGAAAATATTCCAATTGGTATTGGGTGATTCGATGAGCGAACCAAAGAAAGAATGTACGCTAAAATACATATGTTCAATCCAACCATAATACAGCTCTATGAATACTTTTCATCTGCAGAACTCAAGATATCCCACGAATTTTGGATGTCTTTCTTTCCTCATTTCACTAACATTATCAACCGTGGGAAGAGAAAGCCTCGGGTGGGGGAGAGGGGTAAGCCTTAGCTACCTCGACCGCTCGTTCTGCATCGTCTTCCCGGCCTCCGGTTCCCACAAACTTATCTCCTGCAACCATAACCTCTCTGTCCCTTACACGCCGCATCAGCTCTAAAAATTGGCTATTCTGAAATTTCTCATTCCGGTCGTTTCGAACGCTGGTCAATAGTTGTCCAGCTGTGCGTGCTAGAGCATCCTGATCCGATTCGTCTCGTTGTTGGTCTTTCTGCGGTGCGGCAGGATCATGGATTTGGTCGGCTCCAATGCGAAATTGTTGAGCTAATTTCTCAGAATCGGAAGAAAGAAGCCGTGATGCGGATTCATTGATGAGAATATCTTGGCCTAATTCAACTCCTTGGTCTTGTCCGACTTCCACGTGTTGCTCTGCTTCGGTGTCTTGTCTCATCTCATTTTCTTGTCGCTCTTGCGCAAGCATCTCCTCATTTCTAGCAGCCTCCTCGAATGCCCTCGCAAATGCCTCATCGTCAAATGCTTCTGGTTGCTTCTGTTGTGCTATCGAGGATTGGGATTGCGGCGTAAATGACTGAGTGTTATAATTCATGCCCATTCCAGCCATAGGCGTATATCGAAATGGTGATGATTGTTGGTTGGGTATTTGCATTGTCCCGTTCGGCGTCTGATTCTGCTGCATTGCAAACTCCTGATGCCATCCTCCCGCCTCTTGCCGTTGAGGGGTAAATGGTTGGTGCATTTGTGGTGATGGGCTGGAGATAGCCATTCGTTGAAAATCTGAGGCCCATCCTGCTGAAGGCCCCGGCTGCTGTAATTGTGGTGGGGGATGAGCGTGTGAGAAAGGTTGCGGGTTGAATGCATGAGCTTCGGGAGGCAGGTGTCCGGCTTGGAAAGCCTCGAATTCGTGATTAACTAAACCTGCATTTGGACCAGGACTCGATCGAAATCCCTAAGAGATATTAGCTTTTCCTAATATTGAGGTCGCCGAGTTGAAGCATACTTGCGACGGTGATCCCCTATGAATCAGCCTGTCCTGCTGTAATGTCCGATCAACGGTGCTGTGTTTCTGGAAATTCTGGAGCGCATTCGACGGGCCACACATATCATCCGCCATAGTTGCGATGAGAATCTATGAATCGCTGCCGAAGCAGAATCTCGCAGCGAAGTTGTAACCTGTTTCTGCTGGAGGCGAGGAACTGGAGATGGGCCGAGGTTGTTCTTGAGAATCCAGGGATCTTTTGAAGGAGAGGAATGTAATATCCAAAAAGTCTAACTCGATTCGGATTGAATGTATTGTATTGTATCCCTATCCTTATGCAGCTATTGTAACAGAAAACAACAATACAAAAAGGAGAGTATTGGTGATAGTTGGAGTTGGAGCTGAATATTGTTTGTTGAAAGCGAACCCCGCGAAGAGGGCGGCGAATTGTCACGAGCTTCAGCTTCAGCCGACGGTCGGTCTCAGCCTCAGCCTTCCCGTTTCACCCGGAAGAAAGTACCTCCGCAAATGTCAACTTCTCGAGACAGCCTGGCCGCAACAACAGGGGAGCTGTCCTTTTGATTTTGATATCTACATCTTCCTCCTCGACATCTTGACCGCAACTCTCAATTCGGGTCAAGATGACACAAGTAATCTCCAACTCGGGTCATGATGACATGATCGTGAGTTCTCTCCAGCGCAATTGCTTCCTCACCGTCTGATCGCAAACACTCGAGTTATACACAAGCTAACTTCCGCCTTCCAGCACGATGCAGTCCTCGATTATTACGGTCGACGTCTCGCGACCTGCTCATCAGATCGAACTGTCAAGATCTTCGAAGTAGAAGGCGATTCCCACCGTCTGACCGAGACTCTAAAAGGGTAACACAGCTCCTTTCCCCCCTCACCTCCTCCATCTTTCCCTCGTTCCTTTCCCAAGTTACATTCCACTAATACCCCATCCTCCAGCCACGAAGGAGCAATCTGGTCCATCTCCTGGGCCCACCCAAAATACGGCAGTATCCTCGCCTCCGCCTCCTACGACGGCAAAGTCTACATCTGGCGCGAGACGCCCCCCCAAGGCTTCACCCGCGTATTCGAGCACACCAGCCACACAGCATCCGTCAACATAATCGCCTGGTCACCACACGAATCCGGCTGCCTTTTGGCATGCGCAAGCTCAGATGGAAATGTCAGCGTGCTGGAATTCAAAGACACCAACTGGAACACCCAGATCTTCCACGCGCATGGCATTGGAGTCAATAGCGTGAGCTGGGCACCTAGCGCGTCAGCCGGCAGTTTAGTGAGCCGTGCGGGAGGTGAGGGAGGTGTAAGGAGGTTTGTGACGGGCGGCAGTGATAATTTGTTGAAAATATGGTCGTTTGATCAGGCGTCGCAGAGCTATAAGCAGGAAGGGGCGCCGTTGACGGGCCACACGGATTGGGTGCGCGATGTGGCGTGGTCGCCTACTGTGTTGCAGAAGAGCTATATTGCGTCGGCGTCGCAGGATAAGACGGTTAGGATCTGGACTAGTGATCCGAGTAAGCCTGGGGTGTGGGAGAGCAAGGTTTTACCGTTTGAGGTTGTGCTTTGGAGGGTCAGCTGGAGTTTGAGCGGAAATGTGCTTGCGGTCAGTGGAGGTGATAATAAGGTCAGCTTATGGAAGGAGAACCTGAAGGGCGAGTGGGAGTGTGTCAAGAGTATTGAGGAGTAGAGATTGGGCCTTGGCTGGTATCTCTTTATGGCGTTGTGGGAAACAAGAGAAAAGCATGCAGCTCTATCATCACAATCAATCAAGAAACCCTTACCAAAAGATCCTGTGCAAGGCATTTGATCACATTTTCCCATTTTGGTTCAATAAATCTCTATTTCTGCCGTATTCAACTATCCCCCAGTTTTGATATCTCTCCTTTCTCTATCCTACATTTCGCCCAGGGTAAAAAGCAGATAACGCCGATATATGCAAAGGGTGTGCGCAAATGGTTGTGCAATGGGTATATGAGGCAAAAAACAGAAATGCTGATAATGCGTATGTAAATATGTAATGCCGAATGGTGTCCTCCAGGAACCGGAAAGCCGAAGGAAAAGTTGTTGTGTCTGTTGTGTTGAAATGGTAAAAATGTGCCATCATTTTGGAACTTCATCGAAGAAGGCAAGGGTTTCGTCACCAGGAGCCATGGGATTGCCATCAGCGTCGTGCATGGCTGCCGTGAGCCCTGCAGTGCTACGGTCAACGTTCCACCAGATGAAAGGGCCAGAGGCGGTGGTGTCTTCGTTTGTATCCCCCCATGTGTCCCACCAACGGCCCACGATGACCTTGCCGCCAGGGAGAACGCAGCCTTCGTAGCAGAAGTGCTGCTCCACGTTATATTCGCCGTCAGCATCGAGGTACATCTTCATCAAGACAATGCGTTGGAAGCCGTGGAGGCCTTGTTGTTGAGGAAGCGCGTGTAAGCGCCCATAGAAGTGGGCCGGCTTGGAGCCATGGGCGATGCCGTAAAAAGTTAAGATTTGAGGTTGCTTCGCTGGAGGTATGAAGTGGCTCTTTCGAGGAGAGATCCGGCGGCTCGATGCATTAGCAAGTGTGGTGTTGTGGTTGATGAAAGGGTTACTTCGAAGCTTCCGCTCCCAACTGATTGGCCATTTCGTGGATGGGAATTTGGACTCATCGAAGAAGATCTCCATGTCCTTCGAGAAGAGGTGTTAGCTGGCTTCGAAAAGGGAAGAAATATATGTACATACTGGGAAACTTTCGCCGGGATCACTGACGTCGGAGTAGATATGGGTAAGTGGCGCGCTCTTTTCCATCCTCAAGTCGAACAGGTCTCGATTATCCATAAATGCTTCGGCATGGTCAGCAGAACTCGAGAACAGATGCAGACTACTTACTGTGGGCACCCTTCCAGAAACGCCCAAGAGGCTGAGTGCCAGCCTTGATCAATCCAACCCATGGCTGGGGATATTGATCACGCTCAAGTGATGAATAATCGTCCGCAATTATGCCCTCCGAACCGCCACTCTTAAAATGGTACTTGAAGAAATTAACTATGTGCAGGAGCCAGCGCACATTGATATCCTGCTTGACCTTTCCAACGAAGATTGGCTGCTGCTTTATAGTCGCATAAGCTTGCGCTTGCGAGATGTCGAAATGTGACACCTTGCTATTGCAATGGTCCGGGTGGAGGGATATTGGTGTAAGGGCCAACTGAATAATATACACCAAGCTTCCTGGCTTACTGGCAGTCACTAGATTGCGCATGTCTCTTTGATAATCCAAGGCGCCAGCCGTGCTCAATATAGAGTCCACGATATCAACAAAAAGGCAGCGCCATATCTTGTCATCATTGGGGTCTCTTTCTTCGGTTAGCATCTCGCGGATGAAGCGAAAGTTCAAGCCATCAACAACTTCGTCGCCGTTGCTGTTGCGCATTTTTCGGGCGTTGGACTCTATCTGTTATGTTAGAAGTGTCAGAACTTGGATTGGATTTGAACCCACCGATGATCAGGGTTTTCAAAAGCTCTAGGCAATTGTTCTGGCATTGAGTCTGAAACGCCCGAATCTCCTCACGAATATCATTATTGATACGGATTCCATATTTCTTCAGATCGAATACAGTCCAAGCTCGAGAGACTGAAAACCTAAACCGATACTTCTTTGCTATTTCTTGAGTTTGAGCCCCAGGGATACCATCGAACTCGGATTCGAAGCGCTTCCTCCAGACACTATCATTGATTGATGCGTGCGTGCTCTTGCAAGCTCGGGCATAAGCTGTTACGTGGCTGGCGATTGGGAGAAAGCTCGAAATGTGCTGGTGAATCTGGGAAAGAGTGAACGTCAGCCCAGCATTCTAAGAGTTTCAAAAGCTAAGGGAAACGAGCAAGGGAATAATAGGTAGGCGCCGAAGGAGACCGCTCAAGAGGATTGATACAGAAAAGCCCGAGGAGAAGGGAAACGAACCTCAACTGGAAGATTTCTGAACAAGCTTCCACTCTGGCCAGTTCCTGTATCGGCGAGGGCTTCCAGTGCACCTTTATACCAATTTTTGCGCTGTTCAGCGCTCATAGTGCGGACGACCTCCTCATCGTCGGCATCTTCTACAGCGACCTTCTCATCAACAGAACTATTGTCATCGTCATCTTCAGTAAGGATGGGCTTCCTTTGCGACAAACGAAAACGACCAGCGTCAGCGGTTCCTTCACTCGAAAATTTCGGAACCAATCCGTCGTCAAAGTCGAGAGACTCCCATAGCGGACTTGGTACCAACCCGAATTGGTCATTGCGAAGAGAAGGCGGGTTCCAGGTAATGGATGGACGATGCGAAAGTCGTTGAGTATAATCGGCAACGGCCTTAGACTTGTGATGCTTGGAGGGCCACATGATGTAGTGAGAGATGCAAGCAATACTCGCCAGGTTAGGGAAGGCGACGCAACGGCTAATGTGATATACAAGGGCTAAGATCCTGTGGTCCTGGTTAGCATCTACCATTTTAGTATAGGAGGGCCATCAACGTACTGCTATCCAAGTATTGGTTGATAATGTGCTGGATGCAATATCTCAAAGTCCAGATCTGAGTTGGTTTTCTGTGGTGCAGAGGATGAGTGAATTGCAATGCAGACTCATTGAATCATTTCGTGGTGATGAACGAAAATGGTGAAGGCTCTTAGCCAAAAGATAAGAATAGGGGAGCCACGGATGTGAGAATGCAAAGTGACTTTGGTGTCGATGCGTTGAAGTGGTTCGAGTGGGTGCTAACGGGTGAATATGAAGATTCAGAAAGTTGGTGAACTTCAACTTCAGTCACAAACAAGTGGGGGCACACCGCTGCGAATTTGAAAAGAAGTGTCTCTGGCAGAGCACCAAGCAAGTGCAATGAGTAAATGCAATGTAAAAATTATCTCACGGATCAACGTTGCCCAGAATGTTGGCAAGTTGTGATAAGATTTCCGCGTGAATGCTTGGTGTTTGACATGGGTGCACTGGATTGAAGATGCCAAGGAAGATAGTAGAGCCGTGAAATTGAAAGAAGAGTCTCAAAACTCCTGATACCCAAACAGCGATGCCTCAAGGAGAAAAAGAGGTTAAAAAGACTGCAACTTTTTTCCTTACAGGTCTTGAAACGAAACAGGCTACACGTGATCAAGTTCATGCTTTGAGGGCGTTGAGCGCTCTCTGACAAAGGTTTGGGCGCTGTTCTTAAGAATCTTATTATAAAATATTGTTAAGAAGCACCTGACAGAAGTAGATCGACCACACATAAACTCCCTCGAGGTATTCGGGGTCGCGTTATGCTTCTCGAGATATTTTGTTTTCACCGCCAGCATCCAAGCTATAAATTCGAGATCACTGTATAGAAGGAGTAAATTCAGAGAGCTGACAGGTTTCAGAAGGGAATTTTGATCTGACTCAGCTCCTTTTCAGCTAACGCAAAAGAGCAGGCATGCAGCTAAGAAGCCTGGACAATATCTGCATGGCTTTGAAGTGAGTAGCTCGTGCAACGGATTCTGGTTTCGTACGATTCTGGCTTCAGGCAACGAGGTATTTTACTTAATGCCACAGTATATTTTCTTTAAGATCCATGTTCATGACAATGATTCCAGAAACTTAGCCGTACTGAAACAGTGCGAACTCTCCCCCAAGAATGCTCTCAGATCATCCTGAAGACCTTTGAACAGGCTCTCTAGGATAGCTGCTGGATTTTTTAACCTTCGCTTAGTATTTTCTGCTTCATAATGACCTCGATTCAAAGAATCAGTACAGATCGAATCTAAAATAGGTAAATTAATGGTTGCAAATTTGTTCCGGTACGCAGGTAACGTGTAGTGGGAAAACCCTAGTTAGACCTGAGGAGTAAGTGCGCGGCTAAAAGCCTGAATACCTGCCCCCTGTAATGTACATCAAACCAGCATTAAGTACTATTCGAACACATCAAGATACGTTCGACTCTTCTCTACCTGTTCAAATATGTGGCATCATCACTTTTTGTTCCGAAGAGACTGTTTGGGGCAGACTTGAGTCCCCATCATGATGAGATGCTGTTAGATCCGTGTCACGTGCGACATCCTTGACAACCCGTGAGCACTTCCACGTCCGGCACAAACGGTTCCTCATCTCACAAAATTTTTGGCTGACGACAACCGCATGTCGAAACGACTGATGATCTCAGAAATCGATAGGAGCACCCCTCCGAAACGTTCGATAAGGACAGCCGTCGAATCATACAAATTTCCGAACCTTCCAGCGAACAAGCCTTGTCAAGCATTTACCAGGCCGGCAATGGCGCCGCCAGCAAATGACGGATGTCATATCGTGGCAGAGGGCCCAAGTGGGAACGCAACTGCACTAGAAAAATGATTATGCTTCTCATCCGGATTTTCTGCCCTGCGCGATTTTAGGGCTTGGTGTGGCCGGTAGGTATATCTCTGCTTTGATCACATTTGAAGTCTTGAAGCTCTCCTTTGTTTACTGTCGATGCAAAATATTCACTTTTGGCCCAGTCCGAAGATATTATGACCTGACTCGGATTCTCCCGCACATTCTTTTTCAATATTAATTCGCCGCGGCTATTCGTGCGGTCTCACAACACATTTTTCACATTGTGTCAGAACATCTCAAATATTCTCGCGATGGTCTCGAATCTCGATCACACCACCGATTCGAACCGCACCTCCTCTAACCCTGCTTCAGAAAAAGAGAAGACATCTCAGCTTGCTCGCTCCGGTAACGGTAACGCATCGTCGCCATCTCAGACTCAAGATTCCGCACTAGGTGCACTGGCGCTGGTCAAGGCCCAAGACGTCCATCATCCTATACACTGGGCGGCGTGGAAGCGCTGGGGTATTGTTGTAGTCTACTGCTAGCTGCAAGTATTTGTCACCTTAACAAGTACTACATACATCGGTACGGAATGGTTGATCCAGGAGAAATGGGGAGGTAGCACTCAAGTGGTCACTTTGGGCCAGAGCATGTTCATCGTTGGTACTGCTGTTGGTCCTGCTTTCATGGGAACTTTGTCGTGAGTGTATCAGCAATATTGCTTTTCAGATTGAAGTTGACTGATTCACTTTGCAGGGATATTGGAGGTCGAAAGTGGGTCTATGTGGCCAGTATCTCAGCTTACGCTATTCTGAATTTCGTGGATCCTTTTGCTCCAGTATCAATGGAACTTGGACTAATAACAATTCAGGGATGTGCCTTCGCACAAAACTTGCCAATGCTCATCATATTCATGTTTTTGATTGGTGTCGCTGGCTCAACCGCTCTTTCAAACGTTGCCGGAACCATCGCCGACCTCTTTGGCGATGTCGATGGAGCTGGCCAAGTGATGGCCTTGTTCGTCGTGAGTGCCAATGTTGGCCCTAGTTTGGGGTCTCCGGTGGGAGCTTGGATTACTGATAACGAGAAACTTGGGTATGAATGGATCTTCCTCATCAACGTAAGTCCCCAGTTTCTTGTGTCCAATAATCTACACTAGTCACGTGTCGTATTTTGCACCATCTGGAAAGTTTGTATGCTTCAACCTATGGGTATAAACAAAATTACCTCGAAATCGAAGACAATTCCTCTATCACTGATCTCCTAATATCCCAACTTAGAAGCAAGTCGCTTCTCGTCATGTGGTAACTTCCTGGAGCGTTTCTTCGCACAGGACGAAGATGGATGAAATCCTTCATGAAACTTCCGTAACTCTTTTTCTGATGATTCATTTAGGTCATTATCGGCTTTGGCTTTGCAATCATTATGTGCTTCATTCCAGAGACTCTCCCACGCCTGGTCATCGCCAGGGCAGCTTCAAAGGCAGAGAGCGTCGATCAAGATGAACTTGCCGTCCTGACCACTGGCATTGATGTTATGAAAGAGATGCGTTTCGTCGCTACAATGACATTCCGAATCATGTTTACAGAACCCATCGTTCTTCTACTCGGTATCTACAACGGTTTTGCATACGGTATCCTCTTCCTGTATTTGGATGGTGTATACGACGTCTTCGTAGTCAACAACGGCCTCTCGTAAGTACTCCCTGAAGCCTCTTCAGATTGCTGATAACTAACCATTCCTTTTCTCTAGCATTGTAGCTGCCGATCTCACATACCTCAACTTTGTTGTGGGTGTTCTCCTCATGTTCTGCTTCGTTCCAGTCCAGACCTGGTTCTATGCCCGTGACCGCAAGAAGCACGGCCATAATCGCCCCGAAGCCCGCTTCATCACTTCCTTGGTCGCCGTATGGCTGTTCCCGATCTCTCTTTTGTGGTTTGCATTTACGAGCGATGGAAAGACTTCGTACTGGAGCCCAATCATTGCCGGAACCGTTCTTGGATTTGGTGACCCATTATTGTGGTTAAGCATGTTGAACTACATCACCGGTAAGTTCTTTCTTGTTCTTTCAATGTTTCGCTTGCAAGGAGATAATACGCTAACAAATGACAGATGCGTACCCCAACTTCGCTGCTTCCGCAATCGCCGCCTTCCTCATCCCATCCTTCATTTTCGCCGCGGCACTTTCCCATCTTGGTGTTTTGATGTTCGAGAAGATGAGCACGACTTGGGCCATGGCCACTATCGGCTTCGTCTCCTTCGGGCTATGTGGATTGATCTATGTTATCTTCTTCTTTGGTGCCGCGATCAGAAGAAAGAGCAAGTTGGCTCGCAATTTCTGATATCAATGCGCTTGCGGGACATTTCTCTCATGTGTAAGGTATAGCGTGGATCAAACATAGGGGTTTGTAATCTGTATATACTTTCCGGCATACCCATAGTGTGTGGCTGGATATTGGTAGAATGAAGTCAGATCTGACTGTAATGACTGGATACCCCTGGCAGATTAATACTAGAATCGATGATCACCCTTTTCTATGATGACTGACAAAAAATCACTGCATCATGAATAGTTCCTTTCATTATGTAACTACAACTACTAAAACTTGACTGGCAATTGCTATGTCCATCCCGTGCACCTTCTAAATTGATTTGGCGAAGCTGACAGACGGAGCACCGTTGCTACCTGTGTAACTGAAGGTCGAGTACCAGTTCTTGAGGAATATATCGCCCTGTTTTGTAGTTAGGCCGCAATCCCGGCAAGGCAATATTCAAGCGAATCAAGTACCGTTGCCAATGTGTTGTTACCCACGATAGATGCAAAGTCACCAGTCAATGAGCCGAGACTGAAGTCCTGCGGAGCGATCTCGAAATCTTTGCGGCCGAAATCGATCGCAACTTTAGGGGTTGCCGCGCAAGGATAGATGTAGAGGACAGGCTCTAAAGCACCGTTGATAAGTTCAAGTGGCACGGGGATGGCACCTGGAACTCTGGCGAAGATGCTTGTGGCTGCAAGAAGGGGCGCGAGTACGAGCGTGGTGCCGTTATCGATGGCGGCCTGACCCTTGGTGAGAAGGGTGTCAACAGGATCGACGAAGCCGTTGACGACGACTTCATCCAACGCAACCTGCCAGTAGCCTTGCTTGGTGACCGGGACGGTGGTAAAAGCTCCCGTGTACTTGGAAGAATCACGACCGCCAAGGGTCATCTCACTGTTCTTTCCTGTACCATCCGCACCACGTCCGAGATAGAAGCTGAACTCTGGGTTCGACACCTTTTTCTCATTGATAAGTGTCAGGAAATATGGTGGTTGTTTGCTGTTGGCGATACTCTCAAAGGCCATTCCCATGAGGCCGTCGGAGGCCGAATTGCTGAAACCCGTGGCTTGTGTGAGAGAAATGACGTTCTGGTGAGTGGCAGTGAGGCCAGCGATTGTCACGGAATCATAGTAGTTCTCTCCACTGACTGATCCAGATCCATAAGTAATGCTGGTGGTATTGTGTTCGTCGACGCCCTGTTGGTTGTATTTTGTGGTCCCGACACAGCCCTGAGCAGTTCCGCAAGTCGGTCCTGGGACGAAGGTATCGGACGATCCAGTATCGAAGTCGAACGTAAATGTCTGAGAACCGACCGTGCCAGAGCCGTAGTACAACGAATCTACTCTATCCGCGTATTGATCCGTCAACGGCTCATTACTGATGTGGTCAGAGCCTGATCTATGTTGAGGAAGTATGCTGCCCTACCTCTGTCTCTTCAAAATACTAGTCACGTCGTTCAACAGGCCATTTGCACCTGCGTATGACTTGATAGATTCCCCTTTGTACTTCTGTAAAGTGTGATTCAAGTTTGCAAAGAAGGCAGCGGCATCAAGTTGACCATTGGCCCTCTTAATGGCATGTCTCCTTGGGAGGGGGACCGTGACGGCCGCGTCAGGGGTCGGAGCACCAAGTGCCAGGACAGAAAGTGAGAGAAGAGCTGTGAGTGATATCTGCATTTTGAAAGATGAAATAATTAGTATATCTAACAGGAACTAAAGAAAAAAGTAGACTTCGGCCCACGACTCACTCTTAAGTATTCCTCACCATCTCTTAACCCCAATTGAAATCGTCACCTTTCTCAATAGTCTCCGGCTTCCTCCATTGCTGCGTTTCTAAAAGCTCTCTAGAGAATGCGGGGTGAGGATCATCCTGCAGATCTATTCCAAGCCATCCAACCATAACAGGTTCGCCATACTTTAGAAAATCTACGAAGCCTCGGCAGAACGGTCTGCCACAGGGTCCCTAGTTTTGTTTTGACTACCGCTTTACGCCAACTGGTTAGCTTCTAGACTCGTCTCATACTATCTCTGACAGCTTTGCATTAGTGGCAGAAGGCGTAAGCTTGTCCTAACCTATTCGTGTGTCTGCACACGCCCAAGTCAAGGCTTCATGAAGTGCACGAGCTTTGAAATCTACTTTGTTGTGAAAGCTCACCTGGCAAAATGAACGTTTCCAGAAAAGACAACCTGCCTCATATGGAATAGCGGCATCTTCATGCTATATGGCCCTGCCGCTTCTGATTGGTAGCTGGGGAAAGTCACGTTACATCATGTCTGGGACTTGCCCAGGTGACTAGCCACCCCCTGGGAGTTTATCAGTGGCGGTATCTCCGAAAGGATTCGAAGACGAGTATCATAACGAGTGGCTCGTCCAAATTACGAGGCTAGATCTCTGGTTACGTTCTTCTCAAAAATCAGCCACCGCGATGTTCTCCTTAAATACATGGCGGTGGTTGTTACTGGTGATTCTTTCCTGTGGTTTTGCAGCTGGCGAATGGAAAGTGCAACAACGAGCAGACCCAGATTCCCGGATTCGACTACATATTGGACTACGAACGAACAGCAAGCAAGAGGAGCTACATCAGCTTGCTTTATCCATATCAGACCCCCAACAGGTCAATTTCAGACAACATTTTACAGCCGAGCAGTTGCTGAGATTTGTCCAAGCCCCTGAACATCATTTTGCGGACGTCAAACAGTGGCTGAATGAGGCCGGAATCCCAACCTCGGATATTTTGCTTCGAGGAAATGTTGTTGAGACCACGACAAATGTTTCCAACGCGGAGCTCTTGTTGAACACAACGTATAATGTATATACCGACAATGAAGGCACAACTGTAATTCGCACAGAGGCATACAAGCTCCCAAAGACACTCCAAGAAGCAGTCACTTTCATCTCGCCAACGACAACTCTGCCAGTCCCTACCAGAAAGCAGCGTGGTTTGGCGCATATAAATCAGGATCGCAATGCCAACAAGCGGCAGTCTTCTTGCGGCGCGAACGATCAAACTACTCCAGGGTGTATTCGCCAAATATACAATATTACATACACACCCAAGCCCAACAGAACTACATTTGCCATCTATGCCACAGAAGCTGCTTCGTATTCTTCTAGTGACTTGAAAACGTTCCTGCGGAATTATAACCCCTCAGCCACAGATGCCGAATATGCCATCATCGGCTCCGGAAACTCAAGTAACGGCAGTCCAGGAATCGGAGGAGCTTTCGAAACGGCTCTGGATACTCAAACTGCTCTTGGTTTGGCCTGGCCAGCTCAAGGAATTCTGTATGATCTAGGCGGAGTCTTTGGACCTAAGAAAGGCGAAATATACGACCCCTTCGTCCAGTTTCTTCAAGATTTAATTCATAACGACACAGTTCCAAGCGTTGTCTCTTTCTCGGAAAGTCTTCCCGAAAACCAAATGGATCCAGGTTACGCAAAAAGTCTTTGTGATATGATGATGCAAATTGGTCTTCGCGGGGTCACACTTCTCTTTAGCTCAGGAGATAATGGCCCCCAGGGCGATCAGCCAACTGGAACGCATAAGAACATATTTGAATCCGAGTTTTCCCGCTAGTTGTCCTTGGGTGACTGCTGTTGGGGGTACGACGAATATGGCCCACGAGACAGCGGCTACGCAAGCTACGTTGACAGGTTTGATTAACAAACTCTCATACACCGCGTCTAGGGGCGGGTTCTCGGAGCTGTTTTCGAGACCTCAATACCAGGATGCCGCTGTGGCCCCGTATGTCAGTAATCATATTCCTGCCACCTACCCGTCTAAGAGCGGCTTCAATCCATCTGGGCGAGGAATTCCAGACATCAGCGCCTTTTCTACAAGCTTTCCAGTTGTTTGGAATGGTATAACGATTCCGATTGGCGGGACTTCTGCCTCGACTCCGCTTTGGGCGGCAGTCATCACATTACTGAACGATTATGAAGCGTGGAAGGGTCGTCCGAATCTGGGTTTCATCAATCCTTGGCTGTATAGTCTGAAAAGCGGCGAAGGTCTGAAGGATATCACTACTGGAGGGAACAATAAAGGAGCATGTTACTTGCTGGGAGGATGTATTTTGAGTGAAACGGATGGCTTTGATGTGGTCGAGGGATGGGATCCGGTGACGGGACTAGGCTCGCCGATCTGGGATGAGCTGATTGCGAGCTTGGATTCCTTAGCTACACGCCTGATATGATAATAGAGACTCACTAGACTTAATGCTGGCTGAAAAGACGCTGCTTTTGTTCTGATTTCACATTCCGTAATTTCGCTTGCCCCACCCTGAGCTTATTTCACGACCCTTGACTCTTACCCGTCCTTCTTGGCAGCTTGATTCTATCTGCAGGTTATTATCAAGTCTATAATTCCTGGATTTTGTTTGACTTTCGACTTGTTAAGGTTCATTCTTTCCAACGCGAAAGCTCTACAAAGGATTACCTATCATGATGATCTTCATTCCTCGGTGCTTTCACCGTAGACAGTTCCTTCATCTCCTCCTCAGTATAAAATACAGACTCAATATCACTGCTTTCTTGCACCCAGTTTTTCGTCTCCGGATCCTCCTTTATTTGCTGAAAGTATTCATCAACTACTGACTGAGGTTCCAGCGGCGCAGTTGACTTCTCCTTCACAGCAAAACTCTCGAATGTGAACTCATGGCTTTCATCAAGCAGCAAATCTTCGTTCGGAAGAATGCTGATCGTTACCTGGAGCTCCTCGTGGGCCTCAATTCGACCGTAACTGGGCTTTACGCGGTAGACGTCTTCGTGCGACATCATTGCTCTGAAGATGATTGGACCTCGGTTTGGGTTGGCAAGGATGACAACGCGGGGGGTTTTGCAGGTGATGGGTAGTTGGAAGATGAGTTGCGTGAGGTTGAGCTCGAGTGGCAGGACGGTAGGAGAGGGTTCCCAAGGTTCATGGGGCTTGGAATCCGAGGAATCCGTAGACTTACGCACTCCATGTTCGTTTTTTGCATCTTGGGACATTGTAGTTTAGCTATGTGAGGGAGAATGACTCTGTTTCAGAGGTGCTTCAGTAAAATGATTTGAATTTGAAACTCGTGTCTTGTTTATTGATGTACGCGGATATTACTGTTCTTTATATATCTCCATCTTGACGGATAGATTCACAGTGTGTGAGTTATTTCGTAACTGGCTTCCTCAAGTTTGCAGCGACTGAGCCAATTATTACGTAGAAGGGTTGGTACTCATCTTGCCCACGGATGTTTGTCATGTCAAAGCAAGACGGAATATGCAACAATGACTGAGTTTGAGTAACATCTTTTAGGGAGGGATATGAGGCGTATGAAAGTCATCTACCGTGTCTTTGTGTGGGTGGGATGGTTGTTTGAGAGGAATTCGGTGGGGGGGCGCATTACAACCTGAAGGAGTATGAATCGATTGATGACCACGTTGGGAAGCTAGCAACTATGATAGACACTGTGATTGAAGAAGATTTCCAAGAATTTTGAAGAGGCAAACTGCAAGATCGATTCAGCAATGAGGAGTTCTTGCCCGCTGGAGAATCGTAGGCGAGGTTCCTGAGAAGCGGGCGGGAGCAAACAATCACTTCCAAACTTAGGTGCAGAAATAAGTTTTCGGCCTATGATTCTTGACTTGCAGAATTCATGGCTCTCTGTTGCTCACCAACGGAAGTCTTGTGGTCTTCGTGGTATTGATATTGAGGCGAAAAAATATTAATGTTCCACTGCCCTATAATTAAGCGGCGTCGCCCAGAACTCAACAATTGGGGAGCTGTTCCTAATGTTCTGGTAAGATATCTTAACGCAAGAAACTACTCAACAGCAATCACTAGTCCGGCGATGAATTTAACGATTTCATCTGGAGAATTTTCAAAATCGATGGCGCGCATCATGCCCCTGAAAAGTCGTCAGAAAAAAAAGGGGGGCCTCGCTTCCACGGTTCGGGTGAAAATGCAGCGAGCTTGGGTGGATCGGGATCAATCGGGGCCCCGCGTTCCTCCACACGTCACATCTCCGAAGCACAACACTACCGACGGCAATTGACGGGGTCTGGAGATCTCACTCGACGTGCTTTTTCAGACTCGAATTGATGTGAGACTTCTCAACCATGACCATCAAAGTCAACCTTGCAAATTCATCTTACGATACCGAACAGGTCTTCAATTCATCATGAGCGCAAATACTGGTAGTAGAAGCTACGATAAAGATGATGGCATAACCCAAGAAGAGTATGCTGGTTCCAAGAGTGGGATGCATCTTAAAGGCGTACCTGCCGACAAGCTGGAATTGTATCTCTCATATGCTTCCAAGGATGAAGAATGGCGGGCCCATCACACGAAAAATCTGCTCCGAAAAGTCGATATCCGATTGTTACCCCTCCTCGTCCTTATGTACCTGTTGAATTTCTTAGATCGGAGCAATTTAGCACAAGCCAGACTTGGGAGCTTAGAAAAGGATCTCGGCATGAAAGGAACGGATTTCAATTTGGCAACTAGTATACTATTTGTTGTAAGTTTTCTTGCAATTCCGTGGGAATGCGTGGCTGACAGCACAGGGCTATCTCTTGATGCAACTCCCCTCCAACCTCCTTCTCACCAGAGTCCGGCCCTCGATCTATCTTGGCACCGCAATGGCTTTATGGGGTATGATTTCTGCGTCTCAGGCCGCTGTCAAGTCCTTTGGGGGGCTCCTTGCTTGTCGAATTATGCTTGGTGTTGTCGAGGCGCCATTCTTCCCGGGTGCGATTATGCTGATGTCGTCTTGGTATACACGAGCCGAGCTTGCGCATCGTATTGCTTGGTTTTATTCGGGGAGTTCGCTGGCGAACATGTTTGGGGGACTGCTGGGTGCTGGTATTCTAGGGAATTTGAATGGGTCACATAGTATTGCGGGGTGGAGATGGCTTTTCATCATTGAAGGTGTGATTACTGTGGGAATCGCTCTTTCTGCCACGTGAGTACATGAAAAGTTTGACAATTCTAACTGCTAATGATTTTAGATTTATCTTACCAAACTTTCCCGCAAGTTCAAAGTGGTTGACTGATGAAGAGAGGTCCTTTGCTGAATGGCGGCTCGTTGACGATGTCAAGGAGGTCGATGACACGACCACGGTATCCCTCCTGTCCGGTCTCAAAATGGCCATCGAAGACTACCGCATCTATCTCTTCATCCTTCTCCAGCATGTATCCCTCCTCTCCCAGACCTTCCAATACTTCTTCCCCTCCATTGTCAATACGCTCGGATATGGCAACATTGAAACACTCCTCCTAACAGTGCCGGTCTGGTTCGCAACCTTTCTCGTCTCCTTGGCTGTAACCTACACATCTGGCCGCAGCGGAGACCGTTCCATTCATATCATTTGCTTGATGATAATCTCATGTATCGGAAACGTAATTGCGGTGGCAACCACTAACACCGGTGCCCGCTTTTTCGCCATGTTCCTCATGCCCATTGGTGCCGTCTCAGCCTACCAAATCATCATTACTTGGGTTGCGAACAGCTTCCCAAGACCTATGGTCAAGAGATCGGCTAGCATTGCGATTTGCAATATGATTGGAAATACTGCATCGATTTATGGGAGTTACATGTATCCGAAGTCTGCGGGGCCGAGATATATTCCTGGAGGGAGCGCGAATGCGGCAATTTGTTTGCTAGTTGCAATGTTTGCTTTCGTGTTGAGGTTAGTTCATGTTAGAGAGAATAGGAAATTGGAGAGAGTGGAGGAAACTGAGGGCAGTGAGGGGGCGGATGTGAGAGCGGGGCAATTTAGATACGTGATTTGATTCAAGATCAACTGAAAGTTAGGTTTTCAATTATCACTGACTTATAGGAATATCTGCCTTGAATTTCGCAATGTTTCGACTAGAAAATGTGAATAGATGAATGCAGCTTGGTGAATGGGGAAAGGTGCAAACATCACTTCTGATCAGAAAGATTATGAGACGAAGAGGTGAATACTTTGAAAGATAAAGGTGGGCAGGTTCTTTTGTTCATCTTACAGGTAGGCACCGCCGGCTCACCTCTAAGCGAGTCCGATTAAGGGGGTCGAATTCACCCAGAGAGGGTCAAGAAGGCAGTCCCGCGAGTATATATTCAACCTCTTCCACTCGTTTGACCTCTTCCTCTTCAACCTTTCCGCTTCTACACTTTCTGCAACCAACATCAATCATCTTCACCAACTCGCAACTTTGCATACCTTTAACTGATATTATCATCAATTGCATCAAATATCTGGCATGAATTGCTAACATGAGCAACATCCAACCAATCGCGCATAACGCGCAAGTTCAGCGCATCACCACAGCTCTGAAGAACATCTGTCGAGACTATCCCGCAGGTGGGACCGTTCTACGAGAGCTTCTCCAGAACGCGGACGATGCAGGAGCGACTGAAGCTGTAAGCAACTGGCTCGCAGAGCGCCTTCTCTCAAATCAATCCTAGCTGACTGCTTCCCAGCGATTTATCATAGATGATAGAACCCATCCTACAGATAATCTCATTCATCCGCTGCTTGCTCAATACCAAGGTCCAGCTTTGCTGGCTTATAACAATGCCGAATTCACACAAAAAGATTTCGACAGTCTCTCTCGGCTTGGAGACTCGTTGAAAATGAACGATGCCTCCACCACAGGCAAGTTTGGACGTGGCTTCAATTCTGTACGTATTCTCGGCCCTGGATGTTTGTGAGTAGATGATTATAGATGCTGCGGAACAATCACAGGTGACATGACTTGAAGCTGATATCCAAGTGAAGGTGTACAATTGGACCGACTCGCCCTCAATTTTGTCTCGGGAACGGCTTCTCATCCTAGACCCCCATCATGAATGGTCAGATGGTGGACCGGTTTATGATTTTGTCGCGAACAGTGGAGCATTAACAATGCAAAACCACATGGCTGCTTACAAGAGCATCATGCAGCATACTGACCGGCCTCTTGCTGGCACTGTCATCCGGATCCCGCTGCGAAATCCGGAGCAGGCTCTCAAAAGTGAGATTTCAGGTCGGGTAGCTACGGCCCTTGAAGTGGCGGAAGTCCTTAAGAGTTTTTCTTCCGAATTTGGAGACAGTGGTCTGTTATTCATGAGAAATCTTGAGAAGCTTGAGCTTGGAGACACATCTTCCATCGCAATTTGCATAGAGGTGGGGGGTGAATCTCTTCAATCGTAAGCAGACCACCCTCCCTGCCTGTGCTATTTCTAATAAAACCTGAATCTAGGCATAAATCTAAGATCAACAGTGCCGTAAGGAGCGCTCTCACTGACCCACAGTACTCGTTCGACCATTCTTTCGAAGCAGCAATGCATTACAGAACCGAGGATGCCATTAAAAATACAGCTTTCATTATCCACCACAGCATACAATGTGGATCCATGAACAAGGACATGAGAGCTTGGACCCGAGCGCAAAATTTGATACCCTGGATTGCCGTTGCCGCCCAACTTCCAAAGGAACCTGCAGAGCCTATCAACGGGTCGCTCTTCACTGTGCTACCTCTACCGATTGCAACAAACCAGCCTATTCATATTCATGGTTTATTCAGCTTATCTCCGGACCGCGCACGACTTCATCAATTCAACGAAAGAAGCACACAAGACCAGGAGCCAGCAGTATGGAACGATTGGCTTCTGCAAGGTCCGATTCCAATTGCTTGGACGAAGCTACTTGGATATCTGGCGTGTCTCCATCCGAATCAATCTTTTTTTCATACATGGCCGCAAAGTACGGATGATACTCGAGACCCCTTCAGTAATGCCCTAGAAAACGTAATAGAGGTTATTGAGAAGGAGTGTCTTCCTCTTTGGCTGTCTGAGGCGGGCTACGTGACTTCGCAAGATGGGTTTCTCTACACAGGCTATCATGATGCAGCTTTGCGAGATGCTCTTCGGGAAGCAGGAGTCCCAGTTGTCTACGTACCCCGAGGACTTCAACATAGGGCTAGGGAGCTTTTCCAAGACAGAATTCTACGACCCGAGCATCTTTGTCGATTCTTGAGAAGCGGGAGGAGGAACCGTCAGATCCCGACGTGGACCGAGTCTACAAAACACAAAATTCTTGAATATCTCTTATCGGAACCCGGATTTACAGACTACGCCGGACTTGAGCTCTTTCCATTCATGGATGGGTTCCACAGATCTATCGGAGACGTTGCGGTATTTGTCCATCGGGATGAATTCGAAAACAGGATTTTCAACCACGATAATTCCCGTAACTTGGATCTTGGGAAACTCTCGGCGAACGCGCAGCTTGCGTTGAGACAATTTTGTGAAAGCGGATCCCCTCATGAACATATCCGATACCGTTCGGTCAGTTGTTTCCGGGACTACTGCATGAGAAACATCTTTACGGATGTACCTGAAGATCAAGACATGGTCGATCTGGACGACGAGTCTGCTGCCTTTGTTTGTGAGATATGGACTTGGGTATTAATGCGCGGCGTTGACCTGCTTGACAAAGATATCTGTTGCCTTTGGCTACTGCGGCTGAGCAATGGCAAACATCGAAAAGTCAGACCAAAAACTTCGATCTCGCAGATTTATTTCGCTCCTGCAAGCGATTTGGGTGATCTGATGCGAAAATACGATGCCAGATCTGCCCGAAAACTTCTTCCACTGCTTGATACGCGTGATCTTGCCTTCCATTCTATATCGTATCTCGTGGAAAATCCAAATGCTCCATCAGATTTGCTTATCGAGGACGGCAGTAAGATTGTATCTTTTATTATCTGGCTACATCGGACGATTCCAATGCTCGATCATGTATCCGAAAAGGATAGACTTTTGATCGCAGAGCTCATATCATCGAAGCTAACACAGCCGCTACCTTTGATGGATAGAGATGTTGTTGTCGGAGCTTTGCGGGATCTAAAAATCTTTCAGAAACTGACATGGAGCGTGACCAGGCGCAGCATGTTGTTAGCCCTTTCATCTGAAATAGTTCTCAACTGACATATCACAGGAAATCCGTTCTAACATGGACCAACCTCAGTTCTTGCGACAAATCCATCGGACTTTTAGATGGAATCCAACCAGTTCCCGAGATCGAAGGACTGCAATTTCTGCTTGCTGATCATTCGAGCTCTTCAGATCAATTACTGAAGACCCTTGAGTTGGTCGACTGTCTCAATTCTGTTGAGATCATACAAAAATATATCATCCCAGCTTGGCAAAGCGGTCGGGCAGAAAACTGGACCTCTTCCAGCAAAGAGCACATGGCGGAATCTATCCTTGGCCAGTTCTCGTGGTAAGTCAATGGCCCGTGAATTTAAGCTGGCGGTTCAATACAATGCTAATATTTCTTATAGCCTAACCCTTCCTTTTCAGACCAGACTCCAAACTCTCCCCATGGTCCCTGTATCCCAGCTGAACGGCAAGGAAACTTCGTCTTTTGCCATTGCCCCGGACCTCATTGACTCGTCTGCCTTGCAGCTGCGAGAACTATGCTTCGATGACGAAAAGGTTCTTCCCAGGCAACGGTTTTTTGATAAATTCAAGGTGGCTTTGAAAGGATGCGGCTTGAAGGCTGGGTTAGATAAAGACTTTGTTGAACAGCGGGTGCGCTGCTATGCAAGGTAAGAATGCATTAAGGTTCCGTAGTAGGCATAAAAATCTCACTAAATTCTCTCGGCAGTAACAAATATTCATTGCTGGAAGTACAGACGCGTGCTCTGAAATTATTGAAATCGGCCTTTCACTGGACTTTCCCACAAGACAAGCAACAACTTGAAATGTTGGGACTGCGACGACTTAAATGGCTTCCAGCGACCGACTTTAAGGGTGCTTTGGTGCTGAAAGCATCCGACGAATGCCGAGATGAAAATGATCAATTACTGGTCAACTCCCAATTACCAGTTGTCAATACAGTAGTAACACCCGAGTGGAGAATACGATTAGGCTGGGACAACACATTATCAAGTCGCCTATTACTGTCTCAACTCGAGCGGGGTATTGCTATTGGAGAAGCACATGGCCGGAAAATTGTCGACGCAGTTCTTCAGTACATCTGGCAGAAGAAACTTGTAGAGGAGCTGGCTGACGATCTGACGAGCCTACCATGCGTTCTTGCCAGCGGCGGCAATTTTGTTGTCTCATCGGTTGCCTTTCGTCCACAGAAAGGAAGTACGTCAAATTACACGCGTCTGCACCCATACATAGCCAATGTTGATCGGAAGTTTTGGCAAGAGCACCAGGACCTGCTGATTAAGATCAATGTTCGGGACAATGTGCAGCCCGATGACTTACTCAAAGTCCAAATGATATTGGAAACGAAGCCACAACTTGAGGATCCAGACATTGGTGTCGCAATTGAGATTCTAAATTTTGCCAGCAGGTTTCCGAGGGAATCATTGGGGAGAATCAAAGTTATTGACGAGACTAGAGTGTTTCGTGAAGTCCATGATATCGCCTACAACGATCTTGGACTTTTGAAGTCAAAGACCAAAGTCAACATAGCTCACCCCGACATCCCAATCAAAACTTTGAAGGCGCTTGGGATTGACAGTTCGAGGGATCGATTAATCAAGGGCATGTTGGAAATTGAGGATGTCGACGATGAAGATGAGTTTGAACAGCGGGAGAGTGTGACAACACGCATCACCGATACCTTGGACCGATATCCCATCGAAACTACATTCAATGAATATCTTGCAAATGCAGACGATGCGAACGGAACGTCAAAAATCAGCTGGCTTTTAGATAAAAGAAATCACCCTTCCAATAGACTGCTGACACCCGAGTTGAAGCAATTCCAAGGAGCCTCACTATTGGTCCACAATGATGGAGGTAAGTCAGCTATGAACTTTCGATCTGAGTTACGCTTACCTTGATCCTTCAGTGTTCAGCGGAGAGGATTTAGAGGGTTTCAAGAATGTCGGAGAGGGAAGCAAAGCTCGGAATCCAGAAGCAATTGGCCAATTCGGACGGGGCTCTCAAACTATGTACCACTGGACAGATGTTCCTATGATATTGTCTGGGAAATACCTGCTTATTCTCGAGTAAGTCTATTGGGCATCCTCTATTGGCAATTGCAAGCATTGAACTTCGCATAGTCCTCAGCAGCGCGTTCTACCAAAGAACCAAATTAAGGGAAAGCGTAAACCTGGAGTGAGACTTGAGCTGTCCAAACTCAGAGACGCTTGTAGTGACCAGCTCACACCATTTGAGAAACTATGGGGCTACGAAATGAGCCTCGACAACTACCCGGCAACCATCTTCCGCTTTCCACTTCGGACCGCTGAGACGAAATCCCTCCTAAGAACTGGAAAAACAAACTTGAAGCATGAGACGGCCCAGGTATGCCAACTTATGAAGAGTTACTTCAACGAAGCTCGCATATCACTGTTATTTCTGAAGCGAATCCAATCTATTGATTTCAGTATAAATGGATGCTCCGAACCTGGATGGTCGATAGTGAGACGCCCACCAACGGAAAGGGGCTCTGGACTGACATCTGAGCTTGTCGTTTGCTCTTTCGATAAGACTATGGAGTCTACTACACACATATCTGGCACAGATTCGTGGTGTATTGCCATTGTTGACCCTCAAACAAGGAATCAAATTCGAGAGAGCTCGAGAAGAGTGGCAAAGCATGCGGAATGTGGGCTTGCGGCATTGCTATCTTCGAAATCTGATGCTGCAAGTGTGGAGATTCCGGAGGTCATTCAGTCGAGGATTTTCAATACGCTACCCCTGGGGATATCTTCGGACCTCCCTGTGCATGTCCATGCGACCTTCTCACTCTCTGGTGATCGAAAGTCTATTTCGATAGATGGAGATGAAAACCAGTTTGAGGGATCAGAAAGGAATAGAGCTCTGCTCCAGGACGCCCTTCCAAAGCTGTACTTGGACTTTCTAGAAGATCTCGGAAAGCAGGCCATCCAGGATGCTTTTAAATTCTGGCCTCAACAAGAGCCACCCAAAAGAAGTTGCGCTGAGCTTCTCTGCAAGTCGTTCTGGGAGCAGCTTCCCACGAGTTCAAAACGGGTATTTACTAAATCCCAACTCACCAACAAAGCTCCTAAACGCTTAGTACCTCCCTTGATCGATTTCAACCAGGCAGTGTTTGACTTTCTACCAAATAATTCATCCGAAAAACTCACTCGACTACTCTTATCTTTGGGTGTTGACTTGGTTCTTCACGTTCCGATAGAGGTGGCAAAGCTTCTGAAAGCATTGCCAGGAGTCCAATCTGTCACAGGACAGTTACTGCGTCAACTGCTCAAATCGGATTCCAGCAGTCGTCATCTGCTCGAAGAGATGGCTCATGATCCTCTCACTTGGGAAGTTTTGTGTAAGAATCTGGTGCCAGCCGACTCAGAACTTGAAGAACTGGATGGTTGCTACGTTTTGCCACTTGCTGATGGAAGTTTGGCTCCATTAAGGTTGCAAAAGAGTCAGGATACTCAGCCACAGTCATACTACGTAGTTTCTGAGATCGAGTTGAATGTCTTCAACTTCGCCGCGGGCCTCTTAGTATCACCAGGTACTGGGGAGAGGCTCAAAGAGATTCTAGAGAGCGGCAAGTTCAACATTACTAAGTTGCGGCTCTGCCACGTCGAAAAATTATTGAAGATGAGACCCGTGGAAGCAACCACAAGTCCTGAAGGGGACCAATGGCTTACCGAGTTTTGGAAATTCTGGAATGCAAGTCACGATCCCTCACCAGATATTGCAGGTCTCCAAATTTATATATTTCGCGCAACAGTGAATGGCGTGGAAGTCTATGCTACACCGGCCGACTTTTCCCGACTACCATCAGTCGTAGAGCCCTCAGATTCGGAACACGAAAAGCTTTGCAACAAAATTCCTGGCCTTTATCGCTTTGATAAGAAATTTATGCCAGAATCGTTTACAAGCTCAGAGCGATCGTTTGAAAGTCAGGTTTCATTTCGCAGGCTTGTAAAGGCCATGCAGCTGCTTGCTAAGTCAAAAAATAAAGGGATCGAATCCTTTGTTCGAATTCATCTCGATGATCCACACGTGAAGGTAAGTTCGCTATCAGAATACCTAGCTGCTTCAAATTCAAATCCGTAAGTATTGGAATATGGATCCTGACGGTGCAAACCTTAGATTCTTCGAACTCTAATTATCTCCCATAATCGGGTGCGACAATGGAACTACGCGCAAACAATCCGAGATTTTGTCAAGGATTTAAAACAATTTCCTATATGGCCGAGCTTCCAGGAATCTACCACCGTTGAGCTCATTCCTGCGGATGGTGCTTTGATGTCCGTGGACCAACGACTTCTAGTTCCATGGATGAAACATCGTGACAGATTTATCTCCTCTAGTTTCGCAACAGTGATTGATAACCAAAATTGCCTTCTAAACTTGGGCGCAAAGAGCCTAGACACACAGGAAACTCTGTTGAACTATGTTCTTCCTTTACCCTCGATTCTCAACGACACCTATTGGGGGTATTTTTCACCCCTAATCAGTGCCATTTCTGGAATTTACGCCGATGGCATTGTTCCGCAAAATTTAAAAGAGAGCAAGATTGCCGCCGATGGGAATCGAATCCTGAGGACTCCAAATGAACTGTACGATCATGACGACAAACTCTTCACATCAGCGTTCAGACACGAGAGTGGTGCCAAATTCCTCCACACAGATTTGAGAGACCACAAAGTATTCTGGAAAAAGGTGGGTCTCCGTCATCGAGTGGATCGTTCCATTATTGCTGGAGACTACATTCTATGTTTGCGAGCCATGACAAATCGCCTCAATACCGAAAATAAATCCAGTGACCAGACCCTTGAGCCTGATCTACAAGAAGTCTTATCCCCAATGACTTCTCCAGGGGTTGCCACTCGGTCATTTACAGCTGGTGACTGGTCCACTATCGCACAAGAAAGGGTGTTTCGCTCGTCAACAGGATTTGATGGTGAGCCTGAGTATCGACGCAGTGCTATGACGGCTATGGCTGGTAGACAACGCCTGATGAGTCTTTCAGATATCATCTCCCAGGGCCACATCGCTGTTTGCTGGAGCCAGACTTCATTTGCAGTCCATCAACCCACTCAAGATGTGTTGAACGCAATTTCTGGCAAAGGCCGGCCAAAAACCAGCATGGTGTGGCGGCATTTATTGCATATGAAGCAGATTTCCCAACAACTAAAGCGTCATCAACTACAAGATTTCCTTGCTGATCTTCATAAAATCTATGATTATCTCCAAGGTAAGCTTGACAAGAGCATATCCAGCTTCGATCTCCAAAACTGTGCCGTTTGGCTTAATCTCACTTCTTCTGACCACAGCATCGTCCTAATGGATGACGTGAGGTCATCCTGGCATGGAATTCAAGATCTTGTTCTATCAAGCTCCTGTGATGCTGGACCAATCAAGGCTGTTCGACCAAGCTTGATGCCCTATGAGAAATTATTACGGGCCCTAGGCTGCAAGTCTATCAATTACCCTACCGTTACACGACCAGATATTCCTCAAAGCCGCTCGCTCAAAGCTCACTTGCAGGCAATGTGGAAGGAAGAGAGGCAGGTAGATATAACGTTTTCAACAGAAGGCAAGCTAATCAAGGCACACCAAGTGATCCTGGGTGCTGTGTCGGACAAATTTGCTGCTCAGTTCAGTGGTCGATGGACTGTTGAGAACAACATCAGGTACGACAAGGATGAGGATCCCGAAAACTTCCTGACCTACCACACGCTGATGACAATGCTGCAACACGCTTATGAGGAGCCTATTGCTTGGGATGCAATGCAAGTTGGGGATAGCGATGATGCCGATGCGAAGACGGCCAAACTCAATCTCCTCCTTGATATTCTGAAGGGCGCTGACATGTGGCAACTTGATGAGATGAAGTCTCAAATTGAAGATAAGATATTGGTTGCTGGTAGGGCATTCATCAATCTTGAGAACGTCAAGGAGGTTCGGAAGCGTGCGGATTTGGCGAATGGAAAGGCCGTGGCACAGATGTGCGCTCTGTTCATTCAGCAGAATCAAGACGCGGTGGATAAGGCGTATTCGGGAAGGTCTGACTGAAAGCGATCGCTATTATTACTTGATGAGCGGGGAATATTCATACTTGGATTGTAAGATAGGACAGAAAAGTAAAAAATCACAAAAAGAAAATATTTTTAAAAGTTATCGCTCAAGGCCGTGATGTCCTTGAGCTTTGAGATGATGGAGATAAATTGTCGCTGGTTTAGAGATGAGTTCAAGACAATACCTATTCTATTGAGTATCGTGCATCGCCGCCTTGGGAGGCGCACCTGGTGACGAGGGAACTGATGACCCCCGATGGAAACAGTGCTTGGTATCGAGGTCTCCATTTCGAATACTGACACCGCAAAGTCAACCCCAAACAAGTCTTCTCAAGATCACTCAAGAAACAAAGCGACTGCTTCACATGTATCATTCTCATCGAGCTGACCCAGTTCCTTGCTGGCGAAGTGAGTTGTCTTTGCACTTGCCCAACCAGGAAGCTTGTCATAGAAATGAAACTCTCCTAGTGAACATCAGAAAAGGCTGTCCCAAAAGGTGATGAAATACCTATGAGGCTTGACAAATAGTGGTTCCGTTTTTGCAAGATAAGGCTTGTAGTAATCCTTCTGTAGCTGGACCTGTATTGCAATATTCTCATCATAGAATTTCACGTTTGAAGTAAGGGAACCCCACTTCCATCAACCACGTCTGACATTTTGCCCAGCCCTCTACCCAATGAATCTGGCCTGGGTTCGTCGAGCTCTTGAAAACTTCAAAGAAGGTGCATTCAGCCTCTGCTATGGCACCCTCATACGCTGGCCTCAAGATCTCGAGGAATTTTTCAACATTTTCTGGAGCGACGTAGACGGTGACATGGAGGGACAGGCATTGGATTCAGTAGCAGCGGACATGGGGAAATTCTGGAGAGGGAGTATTGCAATTGAAACTTTGATATGTCAGCCCTCGGAGTGTTGCAAAAACTTGTCAACTGCTGCAGAAGTGTGAAGAAATATGCGCCAAGATGGTGTTGAAGCAGGATCAATATACAGAATTGCAGATATTCACCAATTCAGTGCCCAGAGCGATAAGAATTCCGGGCTACCATTTAGATACCGCTAAGCTTACGGTATGCCTGTAACCAACTTGTTGGTGCTGGTGGTGGAAGGATCAACGTCCCTGTAGCCAAGACCATGCAGCCAATGTGGGGTGCGAGAGGAGCGACCCAACAATCAACAACCTGCAAACAACAACCTGGAATCAGGCAGAAAATAAATCACCAATAGATATTTACACACCTATCAGGCATACCTGTGCTCCTCTTTCAGTACTTTTTCTACTTACCAGCAGCAATTTTGTTCGTTAAGCTCTTTGAATTTCCCTCAGTCTTCAAGACTCCGCTCCCAAAGCAATCGTATTTTGGCCGCAGCGCAAGCCAACCTTAAGCCTTACAATGTCTGGGACCATTCTAATCACTGGTGCAAATGGATCTCTTGCTATTCCGGGAGTCCAGCATCTACTGACCCACTACCCTCAGTACGCCGTCATTCTGACCGTTCGGAATACGTCCGAGACGGATGCCAACACGAAAAAACTACGCGATATCATCTCTCAGCATCCCAAAGCTAATACGTCCATTCGCACGCTAGATTTCTCCAATCTTTCCGAGGTACATGCCTTCGCCAACACTCTCGCTGCCGACGTCGCGAACGGCACACTCCCACCTCTTGCTGGCATTATTTGCAATGCGTTTTACTGGAATTTGGTTAGCGGCGCGGAACTCACCACAGATGGCTATGAAAAGACTTTCCAGGTGAATCATATTGCTCAAGCGGCGTTGGTTCTCCATCTCATTGGCTCCTTTGGATCAGGTGGTGGCAGAGTAGTGCTCCTCGCCAGCGATGCGCACCTACCTGGCAAGAACGGTCTTGAGAAATATCCACCTGCTATTCCTGAGGACTTGGAGCTGCTTGTGAAGCCAGGACCAGATAAACCTGTCGACAATTTCGGTCATGGCTTCCACAGATATGCCGTCTCGAAACTAGCAATAGTCATGTGGATGTATGCCTTGAACCAGCATCTAGAACAGGTATGTGTCAATGATATCAACCTTTATAGCCTGTTTTGAAACAGAAATGAAAGAGCCTGGCTGACTTTCTTTAAAAAGGGTAGTCCAGACTTGAGCAAAATCACGGCTGTCGCTATCAATCCAGGAAACTTGAGCGATTCGCGCGCTTTGCGAACCAATACCCCCACCATGCTTACTTACATGTCTAAAATTATAAATCCCTTACGACCTCTCCTTCGTTTCATGGATCCGACCATGCGAACCGCGGCGGAAGCAGGTGCTGACGTTGTTGATCTTGCGGTCAAAGACGCATATTCAGGCCAGAGGGGCTACTTCACTCTTCTCGCACAAGATACCAGTTCGCCGGAGAGTTTGGTCAAGGATAAACAAGAGAAACTTTGGCTTAAGACTAATGAATGGGCGGGTATCACAAGCAAGAATAGTGCAGTGGTGAAAGCATCCGAGTGAGAGGTGGGCGCTTGCAAATGTGCATCTATTTGGGCATTGGATTTGTCAATTAACTCGCAAAAGTAACTTCGTTGTGACAAACTATGCAAATGCTGACAATAATCAAGAACCCCAAAAAGTATCTTGAGATCACAGCTACAACAAAAAAAAGTTTCATAAATTCATGACATCAAGTAGCAATCCAAAAACGCCTAGTAATCATCATCCGAATCAGAAACATGTCCATGCTGAATGGCCCTCCTAACCGGCGGCGCCCCAAGCTGCGCCCTCGAACTCCCCCCCCCATAACCACCCCCTCCTCCCCCAGCAGCAAGCCCCAATCCCGACCTCTGCATACCCTGATAGACATCCATAACCATATACCCCGCCCTGGCCTTCTCCTGCATGCCCCTCCTCTTCTCCTCCAGCACCCTTAGCGCTTGCTCATTACTCTGCTGCTCCAAGCGCATCTGGATATCGCTCAAGCCCTGCTGTTTTCTTAACTGTTCGTCGGTCGCCACTTGTCTCCTTTTCTGCTCTAGCTCGAGTAGATTTTCTTGGTACTTGAGTTCGAGCTCCCGTGTGCGAGCTTGCGCTGCGAGTTCGGCTTCATGGTCTTCTTGTGCGAGGGCGCGCTCGAGCTCGGCTCTTTTGGCGCGGCGTGTGTACTCGGCGTGTGTCTCAGCTTCAATTTCTGCGATTTTGGCGCGTTTATCAGCTTCAATTTTTGCGAGGAGGGCGCGGCTCTCGGCTTCTTTGCGAAGGGCTTCAGCGAGGGCTGCTTTGCGGGCGTTTTCGGCGGCCGTCTAGGAGATGTTAGGTTTTATGCTTGTGATGGGGTTGGATTATTTTGTAGCTTACTATTTCGGGGGGTGCGTCGACCATGTCAGAGGGCTGTTCTCCTTGATTTTTCCAGAAGCGGCGTTTTACTTGGAAGGTCTTTAGGAGGTTCAGAACGCTGGTCGCTTGTGCGGGATCGCCTGCCCATGCCCCCTTTTCAACATATGTGATAGGCGAGTAGGTGTACTCTCCATCGTTGTACAGGTTGAAGTCCTCATTTACAAATTTCCACTGATCGGCGTCCAAGAGCGCTTTGGTCATCACTAACGGGTTCGGGCTGTCGATGGCGAGTAGTAGTAGAGATTTCTCGGTGTCGTCCGCGGTCCTAGTCTGGATGTTTGTCCGCGCTCCCTCTTTGGCCATTAATTTGATGGCTTTCTTCGCGTCCCGCTCTAGATTCTTGTCGCTGGTTCGCTTGGCGAAAATAGGGGCGTTGTATACGAGCTCTGCTAGTGCGGTACGGCCTTCGTGTTCTGGCGATGGTCGATTGGGGTCATGGTCGTGTTCAAGGAGGAGTTCTATTACTTTGATATCAAGTCGTCGAGCCGCATCGTGGAGAGTCCCATCATCGGGCTCGCATTCCGCGTTTAAGAGTGCTTTGATTGTTGATAGGTCGCCGCTTTGGTATGCTAGTAGTAACGGGGTTTCATTTCCGGTATTTGCGCAGTCTACGTCTGCTCCGGCTTCGATGAGGAGTTGGACTACGCTGGAGTATCCTCTCGCGATGGCTAAATGAAGTAGGGGCGTTGGGTGGCCTTCGACAGAAGCTAGAAAATTACTATCAGCTTGGGGTTCTAAATTTTTACCTCCACGATAATCCGAGCCAGTCCAATGCAGAACACTTTTTCGTTTTCAAGCTTTGGAGCAAAAAAGAGAATAGTATCTACATGAAAGAACTTACCTCCACGCTTGAGAAGCATATATACCACCGGTTCCGTGACGACTTTCTCATGGTCCAAAAGAGCCCAGTACAGTGGAGTGATCATAACATTCCCTAGATTTGGCAAGCGATGTGCCATTTTCGGATCCACAGAGAAGCCCGCATCCAGAAGTGCTTCAAGCACCCGAGAACATTGCGGATAGTTATAGACGCCCATAAATACCGGGGGATCAGGAATCGTGGGATGCACGAAACTGCTTAGTTTTTCCCCGGCGTGTTCTCGGAAAAGCTTGATCAAAGAAAGCATCGTGGCTTCACTAGGTCGTGGCTGAACTTTGAATATATGCGGGAAGGCCATTAGGAGTGATTCAGGAGTCGCACCCTTGGTAATCATAACGGAAAGGAACTCTATGGCTGCTATCTCGGCGGCGATCTGCAGAGGGCGTCCTTGCTCATAATTGACGTCTACATCATGGTTGAGTAGAATACCAGCAAAGTCTCGCGCGAGAGGATTGGAGTCGCTTTCGGAGATGGCTAGAACCAGCGCTTTTTGAACATACTCGCCGTGCGCTCCGTGTGCAAGCAAGATTTCCAGGGTGTCTACCACCTCCTTGGTCAAAGTGTTCCAGCTCTCCTGAAGGCGGTCTTTGAACATGAGCGAAGGGGCTGATTCATCGATAAGATATTCTAGAAGTAAAAGCAAGACTTCATGGTTGCACAGTTGAGCTGCGGCATCCAAAGCACCGTGGTTATCGTGATGCACGGATGCTCCCAGGTTTAGGAGCTCTCGCATGCTTTCTGTGTCTTTCGAACCGCTTTTAACTAGTTCAAGTAGCCCTGCATCGATCTTAGGGCCTGCCTGCAGGCCAGCATCGACAAGCAAGTGTATCATGACCAAACGAAGCTCGTCATTGAGCTGGACCGCTGATTCGAATGCGCGGAATAGAGTTTTAGATGTCGCTTTCTGCCCTAGAAGCATGGCATGCACGAGTTCGACGGTACCGGATGCTACTGCTTCATTGAGGGATTCTCCTTCATATTCGTTGATATTGGCGCCGTGCTTGAGCAACAAGTCACAGATGGCAAGTCCTTGAACACCGCGCTGGGCTTGCATCACGAGAGCCGCATGTAAAGGCTCGCCCTGAAGGCCGGCTGTGAGGAATAATTCCACAACTTCGTACTGCTTAAGGTCTGCGGCATTGAAAGCGACTGTAAGTGACGTGTTGAGAATTCCTTCTCCTTGAAGCATCATTCGTAACAGGGGGACAGCGCGGAGTCTTGCAGCATTAGCCAACGCTTCGCCATTGTTGGAATTGAGGGAAGCGCCATGCGTGATTAACAATGTACACACTGCCAGACTGTCGTTCCCTCGCCGAGATTGCTCGACAAGAGTAGAATGTAGAGAATCACCCTTAAGTCCCGCATCGAGGAAGATTTTGACTACAACGGAATTATCTCTATCGGCGAATTCAAATGCACGTGCGAGACTGGTGTCGGATACTGGTCTTTGTCGGAGCAATACCTTCAAGAGATGATGGGCATCCAGCTTAGCGGCGTTATTCAGTGCTTTGCCTTGATTTGCGTCGACGGATGCGCCGCGTGCCAACAGTAGTTTGCACACTGCTATAGCCTCGTCCCCTCTTTTAGATTGCTCGACGAGCGCGATATTAAGCGGCTCTCCAGTCGTGCCCGCGTCCAGAAGTATTGTTACGAGTTCAAGATTATCGTGACTGGCAGACATGAATGCTCTGTTGAGCGTAGCTTTTGACATCATTTTGCCCTTGAGCATAGCTCTTAATAAGGGCAGAGACTCCAACTTGGCCGCAATTGTCAAGGCCTCTCCATTGTATTCATCGGCCGACGCTCCGTATGCTAGTAGCAGTGTGCAAACAGCCACAGCCTCATTGCCCCGTTTAGACTGTTCGACTAATGCAGTGTGCAATGGCTCCCCTTTCAAGCCTGCATCAAGAAATATTTTGACAAGATCAAGATTTTGACGATCCGCTGACTCGAAAGCTCGCGTGAGCGAAACGTTTGAAACGTTCCGTTGGATCATGGCCTGAAGAAGGGGCAGGGCAGCAAGCTTAGCGGCCGTCATTAGAGCTTCTCCATTGTAGGCGTCTGCTGATGCGCCATGTGCTAACAACAAGCCACATACAGATAAGCTATTGCTCCCGCGCTTGGCTTGTTCCGCCAATGCAGAATCAATAGGGTCTCCAGTGAGCCCAGCGTCAAGGAATATTTTGACGAGATCGATACGGTCTTTCTCTGCAGATTTGAAGGCCCTAGCGAGTGAAATCAGTACTTCCTTTCTTCATTAGATTGTATAAAATTGTGGCGTTAATTGATTGAACTCGAAACTGGGAAAATAAATCAGCGACTCACCTAGAAAGTGAGTTATAACTAGCCTTTCGACCCTGAAGCATAGTTTGCAACAGTACAGTTGCTCTGAGCTTAGTTGCAACAACTAGAGGCGCCCCGTTCTGCGCATCGATGGAGGCTCCGTACTTCAGTAACATCGAGCAGAGCGCGATATTTGTATCACCACCTTTAGCCTGGGTTGGCAGCGCAGAATGGAGGGGTTCTCCATTCACACCAGCATCCAGGAGGATTTGGACTATCTCAAGTCGGCATGTCTTGTCAGTGATACCGCAGGCAGCATTGAAGGCGGCCTCGAGACTTTGTTTGGAGGGCTTCGGGTTGGTACTTTCCACTAAGAGCGTAAGTATCTTGACATCCTGAGCATGGACAGCAGAGACAAGGCAAATGCCCCCATCGAAGTTTAAGTCGGCCTTGTGCTGCAGAAATAAAGTGCAAAGATCTTCGTTGCCCGCCCTCACGATTTTGAGTAGAACCACAGAGGTAGACATCTCTGGCGGCGACGCTTCGAGAATCATTCGGCAGTACTTCAACTCTTCCGCGGGTTCGGAAAGAGTCAAAGATGCATTGAAAGCGTTTGTGAATGATGCTGCATTGAGGCGAGCATGTTGCTCTAGTAGAAGCGATACATGCTTTGTACGACTGCGTTTGATTGCCTCGCTCAAGGCATGGCCGCCATTGTGGTTGATATTTGTATTCGGGATGAGTATCTTGAGGAATGAGGTGTTACTAGACTCTTCCGATACTGCAATAGTTAAAGCTTCGTTTACACCGGTTCCAGTTGCTCCGGCTTTCAAGAGCATATCGCATGCCGTGAATCGATATTCTACAGGGCGAAGTGTCATGGCGGCAGCAAACGCCGCTGTTAAGTACTGGGACTAGCGCCGCGTATCTTGTCAGTACTGGTGCTCAGATACAGTAATTGAAATGGAATTGAAAATCGCGTCGCTGCAAAGAAAGAACTTGCCGGTGGCTTTTCTGCGAGAAGAATCTCTAATGCAGTCATGTCACGAGATGCTACGGCCAGCTCCAGAGCCTTCCCGTTCTCAAATCCAAGATCAGTTGGTCTCTTTACTAGCAGTTTGATCAACCTATGGTCCCGAATAGGTCCACGATCTTCAAGAGCTAGTAGCAGACCAGTGTCAACGTTGACCCCCGCAGCGCCATGACTGAGTAAGGCTTGTGCCAACGCCAACCGCCCTTCCTTACTACATAGCCAGATATTGGGGAATGCACTTGAAGCCGAGGATGCCTGCGGACTGCCTCTTTCAAGAAGTAACTTCACAATCTCGGTTTTCTCTCGCGATATCGCATTTTTGATTGCAGCGGCGTCATGATAGTCTACCGACGCTTTGCTCAAGCCATTTCCGGCTAGAAGAAGATTGATCGCTTCAGTATGGTCTGTTTTGACGGCGTAGATCAAAGCCTCGTGGAGTGGAGTGCCCGAGGCGCCTTTCGCCAGAAGTTTGGACGCGATTGCGACACGCACGCCGGGACTTGCGTTCAAATCAATGGACGAGAAGGCGATTGAGGCGAGACGATCGTCGAAACGTTCCAAGGAGATGAACATGTCTATGAGATCTACCCGACTAGAAGAGACAACGTTTCTCAACGCTGCGGCGTTTTCAAATTCAAGGGAGGTATTGGCACGAAGGAGGTGATTAATCATGTCAAACAAAGGATCAGAGCCGGCTAGGAGAAGTTAGATTAGGGAGAATATGAAGCACAGACAGAAATGAATTAGAACATCGTTGATTGGGGAACGTTACCTTCAGCGGCTACATTGCGGGCCGTACATTGCTTGACTAGTTCAAGCAATACTGACGCGGCACGCGCGCCTGTCGCTCCTCCAACAAGTAGAGCCTCCAGAAGTTCCTTGTTTTGTTTATTACTTGTTGTGGTATTCAAAAATATGAAGGGAACGGCTTCATCCAGGCTCAACTGAGATGGGGGCTGATGGCATAAGGTCATGATTGTGACCAGCTCATGACGTGTTGTGGAAATGGCTCGTCGTAGTGCTTTACCACTGTCAGCGTCCCCATCAGCACCGGTCTGCGCGAGAATGTATGCCATGTCTAGAGCACCAATCTCCACAGCAGTGTACAAAGCATCCGTCATCGTAGATATTGAGACACTTTTTGGGGCAGTCAACAAAAGACCAACCAGATCATGGTCAGAATTCCTGACAGCTGATGCGAAAAGTTCAAAGTGCAAGCTAGCATCAGCTCCATATGCGAGAAGAAGCTCGATGATATCGAGATCCCGCGAGATAGGGTTGGCATAAAGTGCAATGCCAAGAGCTTCATTAATGCTAATATCATCAGCTTGGGTCTTCAATAGAAGCAGTCGTATTGTGTTGATGTTGCCAACTTTTGTAGCAGTTGCAAGCAGCCCAGTTCTGGTATCTTCCTGGTCGACCTTAGCGAGACGCTTCCACTTCGTCGTACTCTTTCTGGTGACATTGACATCTCCGCCATGCTGGAGCAATAGCTCCAGGAGGATCTCCACAACACCCGGAGAGCCCGCAGTTTGGATGACCGATTGTAGTGCGGCGGTTATCTCTCGAGGTTTGTATTTGGAGGCTTTCGGTTTTGATGTAAAAATCTTGGACATGCCACCACGCTTCTCAGATTCAACTTTAGCCGCCTGGACGGCATCTATACATCCTTGGGCTACTTCAAGGTCACCAGGAGCCTTGAATGTGATATTCAAGCCGCCGTCAACGGGTTTGACAATGCGAGGATTCTGCAGACCCCATTGCATCGCAAACCGGGTCGTTCGAGCCCGTCTTTCTGATTGAAGAAGAGGCATTGTAGGCCGGATAGCCTACTTATATGAAAGCGACAATTTTGATTTAGATTCGATGTAAAGTCGAGGTCCGTTGAGCCAGGGAGATTGGAAGCACTGGACAGCCTATATTATACAGAAATTAAGTCGATAGATCTTTGAGATGCTACTGGTCTGTTAGTTTGATTTCGTACTCCACTCAATTATCAGAAGTATGGCGACAAAGGGTATACTTCGAACAATCAAACCGAGAAATAACGCGTACTCTAGAGAGAACGTCCATCAAGCTTGCCGAGCCTCATAAGATGAGGCTGAAAGAAAGCGTACCTGAAATGCGCTTAGTCCCGAGTTGATTGTCGACCCAACTTAAGATATGTGGACTAACACACACGCACCGAAGAAAAATGGCGAGAGTAGGTAGGTGAGGTTAGTAACAAACATCGGAGGGAAGCATCTAGGTGTGAAGTTATTCTATTTCAAGCAATAGCCCCCACGGATGAGCGAAGACGTGTGCGACCATGACGGCCAGCGGCAAGGCAAGGGCGGCGAGCGAAGTGAGGCCTTCTCATCGCGCCCTCTAGCCCCCAACGGCCCGTACATGATGCATTATCGTTGCAGGCGCTTCTGAATGCTGCAGCTCTTGCCCATACCGAATGCTAATAGGTACGGCAATATGCAGTGCTCTATTTAGCTATCAAGAGGCGCTCATTTGCCTTTTGTACCTTAAGGCAGAGTGAAGAAGTTTCGTATTTTGCGTGCCTCGTTGGAACATTGAAGGGTAAAACGTAATTTACGATAACCCCGAAGTGATTGATTGCATTCCGTCTCTGATTTGAATGATGTAAGTGAATCAAGTGATACCCAGGTATTGCGAGACGAGGCTGTAGCGATGAAGACGATATCTCTCGCTTAAGCAGGATACATGATTATTGATTTTCAATACCCTGCCCGCATATTTCGCATCCTATCCATAGGCTAGAGCAAACTGCGGGAAATCTAGAATTGGAATCGCACTCGCCGCCTTAGAGCGGGAAGGCCCCTCTGCGGCTCATACTGTGAGTGCACCGCCCCGCTCTCGACGTCGGGCGGCTGATTCAGTGTTTCAGCGCCAATCTGTGCCGAGCACTTTTGAGTTTATCGCCCGACCGACTTGGGACGAATTCAAAAGTAACACCATGGATCCCATCAGTATCACTGCTGGGGTGATATCAGGCGTCTCGGGGCTCATTTCGATTTATGCTGCAGGCCGTAAACAATATGAGAAATGGAGAACGAAACGGAAGGAAAAGAAGGCTGCAGAGGAAGAGCTGCAAACCTCGCTTGAAAAAGCACCAAATGAACTTGACCAGCGATGCCAAGGGTTATCAAAAGTACACGGACGGGAGTTCGACAAAGGAGATGGTACGTACTTGGTTGAGTCTAAGTAAAATCCAGAAGCTGATCTGGGTCATGTTCGCAGACATATCTCGGGCCTCCTTGCTGAGAATATCCGACGGGCTCAGCAGAAAACTGCTCGCAGTGCTGAACGAGACACTGCATATTGGAGGCCGCAGCAACTTCGAGCCCGAGAGCCTCTGGAGGGTGTCTAACTCCGCTCGGGATGAGGCAATTAGAACATTGATCGACTGGCATCAAAGGCTCGAGGTCAAGAAACAAATTCCAAAACCCGTGAGTGTTCATCCGTCGGACCGTCTGCGAGTATCACATCCACCACCTCCACGGCCTGAACCCATGCCTACTCAAGAGGTGGCACCCCATAGACCAGAAGATCTTGCCCTTGTACCATATGGCGGCGCGAACACACAAGCCTACCGCTCCAGTATCGAGTCTCAACCATCTTCCCCCCTCTCAGCTCGTTCCAGCGTTTATGGAGCTGATCATCAGCTGGAAACGTCCTCAACACAACCTGTCAGTGCCAGGTTTCGTGATTCCATTTCATCTGCGTTGGCAGACCCAATCATTGGCGGCGCAAAAAGAAGAACGGCAGCAGATCTACTTCAGGAATGGAAAGACGACATGGACAGAAATCGACTCTCGAGAACATCGTGGCTGCCGTCACCAACGAGCCCTCAACCTTCGCAGATTCTCGAATCAGATCAGAAACCCAACGCGGCGCGGCAGAGTATGTTACGACACGCGTCGGCGCCCCCAACCCCAGTCTTCAATCAACGCTCGTACAACGCTCTCTATGAGTCGCAGCCAGCATGTGCCACAGCTACACCATCAACTCCCACCAACCCAAGACCCCAAAGCCAGCGCGCTGGCACACCCTTGTCCGTCCGCGCTTATACTCCAATTCACGAGTCGAAACCGATACAAGCGACCACACCAGCGGCATCTCCTATACCTTCAAGACGTGGGCTCCAGTATAATAATCAGGGAATGGGAGGCGGGGGAAGGCATCGAAGCGATTCGTACGTGCCGAGTGTGATGGGTACGCCACGAACACCTAGTTCGACAGACCCGTCGTCGCCGATGATGGTCCAGAGCGTATTCAGTCATAATCGGCAAGATAACTCTGCGAAGGTCTCCGCAGACGAAATCTTCTCTCGTGGACCTTGAAATGCGTACGTGGTTTCGATGGCTCGAGGACATGCTGGTAAAATGCGGTTACTCACGATGCGATGCTGTAGAACAAGGGTTCTAGGGGCAAAAAGCGGGTCGCTCGGCAGCCAAAGCACCGAGCCAGGGGGCATACAAACACCACCTCTAAAATGTTCAAACATGAAGAATCCATAACGTTGTCAAAGACTACGCACTCACCCAGCCAGGCAGGACCGGAAGTGATTGCAGACAAAAGCAAGAGGCTAAGAGAGTCTGGAAAGACGTTGGGGGGGAGATTGTTGTAAGTACCTACCTAGGTATCTAAACAACATCCGGGTATCATTGATAGTTTTATTTAGTTTAAAGTATGATTATCACCTATCCTCTGCTTCTTTATACACTATCAGAGGTTTGCCTTTTCCTATAAAAATAAGAACTTTCTGCTCTGCCGAATTTATTGAAAGCAAACCCTCGTATTTACAAGCCGGCCATCAGTGATATAATACCACACAAATGAGTAGGCAATAAGTCAGTGAACCATGACCGTATTCTGTAGCAGTTATTTATCACACATCAACTGCTGAACTAAGTTTACAACATCAACAAACTGTGAATGTCCCCTTCAATCCGCCCACCCTATCCTCCAAGTAAACCCATCATCCCTCCACCCCTAAAACTCTTCTTCGCACCCCCGATCAAATCGAGAAATACAATGAAAAGATCAATGTCGCATCACCAGGAAATAGTGTAATACCAGGGACACAGCAGGACATCCACCTCCCAGCAAGCCGAGAATGGTTTCCGCCCTTTCTTCTTTCAAAAATAGGAATAATCCAAGAAACTCCTTGTGGGAGCAGCACCAGGGATTAAACTGGGCAGAACAGATACTACAAATGATCTAAGCCATAATGGCAAAGGAAGCTGGAGAGGAAAGCTTGGGGAGAGGGGAGGGAGGGGGGTTTATATAGATATTTTGGGGGAGGGGATGAGTCAGAGTGTGCAGGGGTGTTTTGGCTGGCGAATTACGGCATTGGGAAGGAGGGTGTTTGATGAAGATGCAAATTTTGAGAGTTGGAGAGTTGATTCTCTTAGCTTGTGCTGTGATGGATGATTCACATGTTGGTGGGTGACAAATGGATGGGTGACTCGACTGCTGCCTGGTTGATGGTGGGTTGGGGTTGGATGTTGGTCGCGATTCTGAGGTGTTTGAAAAAATGTGGATCATGAGAAATTTCTGATTGAGGAGTTGTGACTTTAAGGCAACCTCAACTTGCATTTGCAATTGTAAGATTCAATCAAGACCAAGACGGTGTTGTGATCTTGCCCGCTACTTACCCCTATTCTCTCGCTTAAGCCTGGCAACCAAAAACCCTGCACGTGCTTTGCCCATTCGTATGTTGGTAAAGGCCACATATATCTCTATCTCGTGAACGGATTTGGATATTGTAGTTAAAGGTCTACAGCGCTTGTAAAAGCCGTATAAACATTGCAAATCCAATTCAAGGCTTTCTCTTCCGAAGTGTTATACGAAGACAATGAAGTTTTTAGTCTCCTTTCTCGCTCTCTGCGCTGCTTCACTGGTAGTAGCAACCCAGGGAAATCATAGGAATAAATATCGTATGTCTTAATCATCAAGTTCAGAATGCATTGAATGACCCATATAGCAATCGGCATCAACCTCGGTCCCACGCATCTGTAAGTCCCTCGAAACCCCCTCTCACTGATCAAAACTAAGCTGCCCACAGCACAGCAGCATATTACAATAGCTCCAATGACCTCGTCATCATTGGGAAAGTAGAAGCTAGCGATACGTACAAGAAGTTCTACTCCGATTTCGTTATCGCCGAAAGCCAGAAACCGTACGTGTGACTGTTCCCTTTTTAAGGATAGTTCTTAATTTAGAAAAGGGAGCCAGTAGGCCTAGATGACCATGCGCAGGACATTTTCAAGTTCGGACCCGCTATGAATGAGTCGGAGATAGAGGGAATGTTTACCGAGGCGCTGATGAGTATCAGAGCTCGATGTGAAGAGATTTTAGGACAGGATAGGCTGATTGCTGCGGTGGTGATGCCATCCGAATGGCAATATGAGAGGGAGCTCAGAGAAGCAGTACTTTCAGCGGAGGAGAAGGCACTGGGGTTTATTCGTCCTTCGTTGCAGACAAGAGGCTTTATGAGAGTGGCAAGATTACATTATGGGCTTGACCACAGGCCGGGTTTGTGGGGAGAGCCTTCGAAGCGTGAGGTTATGGTCTTGCTTATTGAGTTTGAAAAGGCGTATTTGAGAGTGAAGGTTTTGGAGATTGATTATGGTGTTGAAGATGTACTTGTCGATGAGTTGTGGATGGACCTTGGTGAGGTGAACTATGACGCTAGTTTTGTGAGTAGACAGCCTCGTTACAGGACATGTGCTGATGTTTACCTACAGGAAGAGTCTCGAGCGGACAATTATTCCATAGAACTTGGAGTTGCTCTGAAAAGCTCCGTCCGTGAACAGGAAATCGAGCTCCTTGATGGAATTATCATCAGCGGCGAAGCATCGGCACCTGCGCAAGCCTTCTTGCAAAGTGCACTCATCGGCGTGCTTCCCTCGCTGAACCATTCTAAAATTTTGAATTCGACGGACCCCTTCTATCTCGGAGCAGTCGGAGCAGCGGACTGGGCTCGTCAACTATACGACGACCCTGAGTGGCTTTCCAGCGACACAGGCACGTCGCACGGTTGTTTTGACGATGCGGGGACCTGCTACTATGACTCGCAAGAATACCGCGATGACGTTGCGCAAGAGCGAAGGGAGATCAGCGAGTACTTTGGATTTCCATATGAGGACTGGCCCAAATCAAATATTTATCCATGATATTTAAGGGAAGAAAAAAAATCGCCAATGGAAAAGAACCTACCTCAAACGTCCAATAAGCCTGATCATTAGAGCCCAGCTAGTCGGCAATGAATATTGGGTGATCATTCAAGGCTTTGGAATGGCGAAGGCTCCTGGGTTCTGCCTAGGTAACATGGTGCTTTCAGGGACTGCTTCGCTGTTGCTGCCATTTGTTTCCTTCGCGGACCCAAAGTCTTCAATCTCACCCAGATCAAATGTAAAATTGGAATGAAAGTGGCAGCCGCGATACAGTGCGCAAATAGATACCCCTGTGAGAGAAGACTCGCCGACTGCTAGGCTCATTTGAATTGTAACATGTACTAACATCGGGACTTGGGTAGTCGAGCTGCGGTTTGTCGTGGTTAATTCGAATCGAGAACTGTTCAACCTGGAGGATGCTATATGGTCGCAGTATTGACGTAGACGAATCTTACGTTTTGAAGTCAAATGGACAGCTCACTAGGCTTTCTTGACCAATGTTCCTAGGAAGGAGGTAGGAAAATTGCAGAGCATTTCCACTTCAAAGTTTAGATGACGTCCAAATTGTAAGCAAGCGATTTGCCAGGGGCGATCGCCAGGAGGCTCCTTCTTCATTAAGTAAATCGTGAAACAGAAAGTTATTTCCCCGCAATATCACCGATGAACGGCAGGATCGAAGGAGTCGCGGTGCCTCCACGTGATTGATATCAGAATCGCACATTGTGAAATTTGCCACTGTCAATACTGGGCTGAAGTCCAAGAGGGCAAGAAAGTATTGAAAAGAGAAAATGACTCATCAGTATCACTTGAAATGATGTCACCGGATGCTGAAAACGAAGGAGATACTTGCTGTTTCCCCACCACTGGGAGTTCTAATTCAAATGCAAACCGCCAAAACTCTGAAAATGCATTCTCTCTAGGAAACTGTAATCTCATTAGTGTATTTACAGAGGAATGTCTGGCAATCTTATCTAAATCGCGTTCGCAATCCTTTGCGGCAAAGAACGTGACCTGAGTGAAATGAGCCAAAAATAGATCTGGGGAAGGAAGGAATGATCTGTTTGACAAACAACGCCAGCGCATTCCTGCCTCGGGAATTTTACGCATTAAGTGCGGGCGAAGCTTTCAGGTGCCGTCGGATCGCATTACTCGCGAGATGAATTTTTGCAAGTATCGTGACTTGAATGTTTGGCCACTCAGCGCCTTGTACCGGCTACGAAACAGTGTTTAATTTATGAACCCAAGCAGAGATCAGGGAAACATCATGGAGAGTACAAATAAGGCCCTGGGGAGTTCCGGCCAACGGGAAGACACTTATAAGCTGATGTCGGCGACCGAGAGGCACCGAATATATGAGGCCAAGGGAGACGAGACCGTGGTGAAACTTTTCACCGTCAAGTCATTCCCACTGCAACACAAGAAAAATAGGCCTAGAAAGGCAGGAGATGGTTGTACTCATCTCCGTTAGAAATTTGAAGAATGCGCCGCAGACAAACATCATTCGATACATTCGGTACATTCCAGACGTTGATGCGGAAGTGAGAGGCTGGTGACTGAGAACCCGAGACTGGCAAACTGAGGGCTGCAAACGCCACTGCCGTTGAATGCCGTCTCCTATTCGCAATGTGTAAAAATCTAGCAAAGAAATACGAAGTCTTGAAGCGGTCAGCAACGTCATGTGAGCATCTCAAAATATCCTCGTACTGTTGAAGTTCGGTGACTCGTGGCTGGCCAGCACTATTCTTGCACAGCCTCTTGCTAAATACAGCTAAGCTGACTGGCAGCCCCCTTTTACGGGTATTATGATGCGCCTGGAGTCGCCGGGCCAATCAAGCGGGGTACAATACCGCAGAAAGCCTAGTTTTTTTGGAATCTTCAGGGTCTGACAGGGGGCTAGAAGAGGGTAGAAAGACGCCATTGCCCTTCTGGACGGCTGTAACGATCCACTGATCTCCTGCCACCGGCGCCCACCACTGAGGAACACGAGAGCAACAGCCGAGGGACTCAGGGACTCAGGGAGAGAGAAAAGGGCTGTTTCTGTTTCACGCAACATTCCATCGCACCACAGACCAGCCTCCGCCAACCTCCGCATTTCTGGCGATGCATGTGCATGTGCCTCAAACTGCCAAGGGCCAAGGCAGGCTGCCTGGAATACGGCGGAGAAATTTAAAGAGGAGAATGAAAGTGGAAATTCTTCGTAAAAAATACGCTCTTGCTGGGCATTCCAAAGGAACCCAAGGGAACCTTCCCTTCTGCTATGCGACGCGCGATGGAGGGACACCACCACCCGCTCGTGTACCTGTACCTGCGTTGATGGAGTCTGGCAGAGGGATGACATCCCCTTCCCCTTTCCAGCCGACAGCAGCCAAAATTGCAGGATCTTCGCCAGGGTCTACGCAGGCGCAGCCATTAGCAGCGCTGCTAGCACAAAATGCTACTCGCACAGGCCAATCAGCGGGGTTGCCTGATACCTGGTTGGTTTGACAACGCCTCCTGTTGCTCCTATTGCCGAGTAAGGCTGTGCTGAGAATCTGAGATGCCCGCCCAGCAACCAGGTAGGATTTTGCTTATTACTGCATGTCTCGCTGCTGCCCCGAACACTGTTTTACCTCCTCCTCTCCATCTTTGCGCTTGCCTCATAACCACCTTTTAACCTGTACCGTCGTTGTCCTGTTGACCTTTACTTTCGTTTCCTATTCACACTCGCTCAGCCTTGTTTGTTGTTGATCTGACTCTGACCAACTGAACAATCACCCACGACCGTCTTTCTCAATTCACATACCGAGTCTGACATCTACTTCTACTCGACTGCAAACACAAATTCTTCCACACAACCCGAACATCGAACACACCAACAGAACCCCGCGCAAAACAACCAAGATGCGTTCCACTCTCTCCGCCGCGGCAGTCCTCCTGTCTGCTCTGCAAGTCGCTACTGCTCAGACCTTCACGGACTGTGACCCTACTAAGAAGAGTATGTTAGCCTCAAATTCACACTGACTCGAAAATCTGTACTGACTTGCCTCTAGCTTGCCCTGCCGACGATGGTATTGGAAACTCGAAACCCTTTACTACCGACTTCACCAAGGTTACCGGCACCGCCGCTCCCGAGGGCTGGAGTTATGCCGAAGGTACGACGATGTCCTACGACTCTCAGAACGGTGCCAACTTCAAGATTTCTACCAAGGTTGGCGCCCCTACCGTGAGCACAACCAAATATATCATGTTCGGCAAGGTTACCGTCAACATGAAGGCGTCCCCAGGAACTGGTATCGTCAGCAGTTTCATCCTCGAATCCGATGACCTCGATGAGATTGACTGGGAGTGGCTTGGAGGTACCGATACCTCCGTTGAGAGCAACTTCTTTGGCAAAGGCGATGTTACCACCTATGACCGTGCCATCTACCACCCCATGACTGCCGCTATCACTGGATGGCACGAATACACCATCGACTGGACCAAGGACTATGTCAAGTGGCTCATTGATGGCAAGGAAGTTCGCAACTTGCCTTATAACGACCCCAAGACCCATGGCGGCGCCAACTTCCCTCAGACACCAATGAAGATCAAGATGGGCAACTGGGTTGGATGTGCCGACGCCGCCGCTGCTGCGGATCCTAAGACTAAAGGTACTTGCGAATGGGCCGGTGGACCAGCTTCTTTCGACAACGGTGCCTCATACAACATGTTGGTCAAGAGTGTCACCATCAACGATTACGGCTGCGGTGGCAAGTACACTTACACCGACATGACCGGCAGCTACCAAAGCATCAAGTCATCTAACGAGGGACCAAACTGTGGCGCCTCCAGCGGTCCCAACTCGTCTTCTGCTTCTGGATCATCGTCCGGCAGTGCTACCGCTTCTTCCACTGCAGCCAGCTCTACTGGAAGCGCAACTACCACATCTGGAGGTATCTTGGCCCAAAGCTCATCTGCTTCCAACGCATCCACTACTGGCTCTGCAGGAGGATCAGGATCAGGAAGCAACGGAACCACTTTGGCTACTACTGCTGCCCCTCCTACTGGTACCTCAGGCTCCGGATCAGGGTCAGGTGCCACTTCTAAGCCCGCCGGTGCCAGCTCAACTACCACTGGTGGCCCCGCTCAAGTCACTGCCAATGCTGCGAATGTCATGAAGCCCAAGCACAAGTACGGTGGCTTGGACGTGGCAGTCATGGTATTGGGTCTCGGCCTCGGTTACTTCATCATGTAATCAATCCTCTTTTAGAGCGTGTATTTGATATTACGGAAGCAACATGGGAGCGATTTTACATTTTGTGAATTCTTTTAAAAAGAGACATGCATTTACGGCGAGGCGACTCGAGGCGTTCCATCAGATTGGACTTTCACTTGCATGGCATGACACGATTTGATATCCTGTGATGGCGTGGCATATTTGAGGGCTTAGCAATAAGGGATAGATGAATGGGATTGGGCGGCATTTGCATGACCTGGAAATCGCATTACATAGGAGTTGATTGTCCATAAACTTAATAATTCAATCACAAAACAAGTTAAACAATACTGGTTCTCAAATGGTTCAATTGCCCGGTGAATATGTTAAACCAAAGATAACATATTCAGTAACGTATGTAAATGGAAAACATGCGATACACAACCACACAACTCCCACCTATGAACCCGACCCCGTTTGCGCCTCCCACAAATGCAGCTTGAACCTCGACATCACGCTTCAGTACAAGTCCACCTACCCAATTTCACCTCACCAGCCATCCCATTCCCATCCAGCGACCCACTAACAAACACCACCAAAACAGCCGCATAAGCCGCCGTAGCCGCGAATATCTGATCGCGCCTCGCATTCGTCAGCCACCCCACCGCAACCGCAAACAGCACCGTCCAAGCACCCAGCATCGCCAGCAGCGCATACGCGTTGCTGACGAAGTAGAGAGAGGTGATGGAGCCGAAGAGCAGGAGGGCTGAGAGGGCGGAGCTGAGGATTGCGATGAAGTTTGTGAGGGAGCGGGAGGAGATGTAGGCTGATTTTGAGTCGTGTGCTTCTGTCTGGGGTTGGGAAATCAGCGGATTGCTCTTTTTTTCCTTTTTTGGGGGGCGGGCCGGGGGAGGGGGTTTGAAGAAGGTTCTTACGAGGAATAAGAATCCGAAATTGTTCAAGATGAACGAGGAGAGTCGGTCTTGGTTCGCTGGTACCTTCAACGCCAGGAGGTCGTGAATGTCGTCGTATTTCGTTGCGCTGTTTCCCCAGATCTGAGGCGTGGGCTCTGTTTTGTCGGGGCCCTTAGCCAAGTACCAGTTTCGCATTGCTTTTACCGTTGTTGGTGGTGGAGGCTCTGAGTTCAAGAGTGTTTGATGAAGAGCAAGTGCTTCATCTGAGTATTCTAATTAGCAGTATTATTATTTCCCTTGAGAGTTATCTTACGATATTCTTTAATCTTCTCCCGTATTTTCAGCGCCAACTTCATTCTAGAGGCTTGATCTGGGTCTACTGGATTCCCATTTGCATCTTTTTCGTCGGCGTACCGCTCGAATTTCCTCCAGTTGCTGTGGCATTCGAGGACGACTTGGCTTGCAGCGCGTCTATCCTCGGCATCTTGTCTGTCGAGCTGCGCTTCGAGCTCTGCGATCTCTGCTTCGAGAAATATGAGGTTGCGGGCTGATAATCTGTCGAATCTTCGGTATATTGTTGTGGTTTTGTCGGCGTCACTGGCAATTTTGTCGGCTACGCGTGGGAAGCCGTTGATGGGCTTGGGGATTGCTAGCTCGGCTGTATCCTCGTCCATTTGTGCTTCTCATTCTGAAAGACCGTGTTTGGACATTGAAATGTTATGTCGATGTGCTAGGAAATGTAACGAGGCTGCGTGACAATATCGCCTTGCAGAATGCCTCGCTGCACTGCCACGTCACGGTAGAGGTTCTTCTCCCAAGACACTACATTCTCTACTTTCTCTCTTTTTGTCCACGATACTCGTTAATCAGTTTGTGCACTTTCAATTGTATAGACCATACTACCTGTGGCCTGCACATCAAGACCACAGACGGCCTGCTCATTCCCGCTCTTCTGAGACCACACCCTCGAAGATTCTCGAGGTGACAACCGTGGCACCTGTAGGACTATTGTGTACGGTCACATGAGAATTGTGATACAACACAAATAATCGAACGCAAGGACAGCTAGAATCGAGTATAGCCCGCTTATTACTAGGACAATATCCTATCAGGAGATTCCGTACTAAAAGATACCAAAAAGCGGGACAGACCGAGTAAAAGAGACTACAATGCTTCTTGCTTCGAGATGGAGACTGCAGGTGTAATGGATCAGAACTGTAGCAATTTACTCAACAATGTACCCTGCCTGGTCATACGTGGCATTACAAAGTCCTCGGATGAACACAAGAACGTGAATTGGCAGTCGTCTGGTGCTGCTGCTGCTGCAGCTCATGTCAAAGATATTCTCGACGGGACCCAGCCGAATACTACCAGAGAGCTCCGTCGTGATATTGTTAGCAACATGTTACTACGCAAAGAAGCGATCTCCGGTGCCCCTCCTGTCAATCTATATGATGGCGTTTCAAATGGCGAGCGGTCTGAGATATCGTCGTTAAGCCAAAATACAGAAGAGGATGATTCAATCAAGCGCTCTATGGCCGGGGGAAAGCTCTCTGCGTCAGACGCAGAGCTAGCACCAAAGCGCTGCCGCGAGCCCGGATGTGACAAAGGGTTCAAACGGCTTAGTGACCTGCTCAAGCATGAGAATACTCACAGTCGCCCTTGGAAATGCCCGGTGGAATCCTGTAAATACCATGATTACGGCTGGCCGACTGAGAAGGAAATGGATCGTCATTATAATGACAAGCACTCTGCCAATCCTCCTTTATACGAATGCCATTTCGAAAATTGCCCTTATCGATCGAAACGAAAATCTAATGTCAAACAACATATGGAGAAAGCGCATGGGTGGGAGTATGTTCGATCCAAAAATGGGGAAATGAACTGGAAGGCGCATCTTTACAAGGATATGATGACCCACGATTCATTGGTTAATCTGCAATTGCAAGGGTTGAGGGAGGAGATCTCGAAGAGTGACCCGGAGGCATTGACCCGGTGGAGGGAGAGTAGGGAGATATTCTCCTCCTTCGAAGAGCCAAACCAGGCCATGACCAAAGACGTGAGGATGAAGACGTCACCCGAAAAAGAACCTAAAGAACCGCAAGCTTTTGGAGGACAACAGGCAATATGTCATAAAGGATTGGACAATGTTAAAAACTCCACCCTTTGCCCAATAGGCAAAGTCAACAAAGCATCGGGAGACCGATATTGTAGGGATCAAAAGCCGAGAGAAAATCGACGTAAAGTTCTTCCAATTCTCATCAAAAAGCGACAACATCTAGCCTGTCCGGATTCCGGATCTGCCAAGAATATTATGTCTGAATCATTCGCGAGAGAATGCAATCTGAAGATTCGTCGCCGGCCCAAAGACATCAAAACCTTCGAGCTGGGAAATGGAAAATATATTCCATCAATCGGTAGAGTCTCTGTATCAGTCCAACTTCCTGGGCACGTCTTCGATTGCAGGAAGCATTGGTTTTATGTCTTCGCGACGTGTCCCGTGCCAGTCATTCTGGGCATGCCCTATCTGGACGAAGCCGAAATCTTCACCCGGAACAGGCATCTTCTCGAGACCTGTCCCCCGGAACTAGGTCGAATATCGACCTTATTATGGATAGCTTCACCTCGCCAAAAATCGCACGAATCGCCGCGGAATAGGTTCATGTGCTCTTTGGATAGACATAAACTAGAAGCAGTAGCGGACACTGGATCAGATTTGAATCTGATGTCTCTACATTGTGCCAAACGAGAAGGCTTCCGGATTGATCGCCGGAGAGAAGCCCGCATACGGATCCAAGTTGGAAATGCGACGGAAGCGGAGACCGTTGGCCAGGTACAAGTTCATAGCTTTAGCTTGAATTGGCGGGAAGCACCCACACTGGAAGATACTTCCCAAAGTGACCACGCTCCTGGTGCTCTTCAACATGACGAGAAAGAAGACGATGAAGACAACGACGAAATAATCTTCCACGTACTCCCTGGCCTCCCGTGTGACGTTATCTTTGGTCGAGAACTACTCGAACAGGCCGATATCTTCAAATCTTGTTTCAACAGCACTCAAAATTCATTGATGCCCAAAAGGAACGCCTTTGAATTCCGCATATACATAAGCTTGGGCCGCATAGCAAATGCCCTTCCAATCCCACGAAGGCGGCGGCGGAAACGTGCTCCCATTGCTGCGGACGAAAAAGAAGCACATGATGATTCGAGGCATGCGGAGATGTATCGGCGGACGAAACAGGAGGAAGAGATCGCGTGTCTGCCGGTAGAACAACAATCTATGGCTAGGGACATTGAAGAGAGGAGGATTACGGCCTGGAAAGCGGCTCATAGGACATGCAGGTACTGTCAACCGGGATGAACAGGTATTGTCGGGGGAGGATTTCTTATCTTAATTATTCCGTAGAAGTAACCCAAAGCTGGTCTTCGAAAACAGCCCCTATTGAGGATTATGGAGACGTGACATAATTGTAAAATGGAGAGAATTCATCCAGCATCGCGAGCTTGGCAGGAGTATTAGACTCTACCTAATTCATGGACGTGGGATATTTGAGATGGAAGCCTGTTTTTCACATGCTAAAACAATTTGGAGTTGTCGTCTAGCCACATTGACTTAAGCCACACTTAAGACGACGTCACAGTCGTCACTGCTTCGCCACATCAAGGCAAGGTACTTCTAGCGGGGTAGCATCATACCACAACACCTCTCCTACAAAAACAATCAACCACCTTCTCCCACAAAACAATCTCCAAACACACTCAAACATATCCAAAATAATCATGTCTGCCTCTACCGTCACCGTAACCAACATCTCCTCGTCCACGAGCGAGAAGGACGTCAAAGACTTCTTCTCCTTCTGGTAAGCCCTTCCTACCCCTCACTTTCCACACAATCTTGACAACAACCACTAATACACAACCACAGCGGCAAAATAACCAGCCTCGAAATCAAGCCCGCAGGCGAGACCCAATCCGCAACCGTAACCTTCGAAAAGGATACCGCTGCCAAAACCGCCCTCCTACTCGACAACACCCAGCTGGGCAGCACCCAAGTGCAGGTCAGCGGCTCCTCATCCTCCGATGACACCCCCCATGTCACCTCCAATGAGACGCGCGACAGCGACGAAATCACACAAGAAGAGAAGCCCCGCTCGCGCATTATCGCCGAGTACCTAGCCCACGGCTACGTAATTGGCGACCAAGCCGTGCAACGAGCCATTGATCTCGACCACAAACACGGCGTCAGCAACCGTTTCCTGTCTACGCTTCAGAGTCTGGATCAGAAGTATCATGCTACGGATAAGGCGAGGGGATTGGATCAGAGCTATGGTGTTACGCAGAAGACGCAGCAGGCTACGAATAGTTTGTTGAGTGGACTAACGAGTTATTATGAGAAGGCTGTGGGCACTCCGACGGGGAAGAAGTTGGTTGGGTTTTATACGCAGACGTCTAGGCAGGTGCAGGATATTCATGCGGAGGCGAGGAGACTGGCGGATTTGAAGAAGGAAGAGGGTGCTGGGGCTGGGGCAGCGGGTGGAGAGAAGGCTGCGACTGGTGCTACTGGTACTGAGGGTGTTATTGATTCTACGAAGGTTGCGCCTCTTGAGCCTGAAAAGGGCGCTTCTGCATAGGCAATTTCGCTTTTATGAGATATTTCATGATGGGATTAGGGACAGGAAAGGTTTCATTTGTTACTTAGCAGCGAGCTATTGTTTATGAGATGATGATGCATCGGAAGAAAAGGGAATTGCAAGGGCTGTATCTTAATATCAAAATTCATGAATTCACAATCGTATTATCAGGAGCTGTGAAGAGAGAGGTTCTAAAATATACAGTGGGTGAAAGTTGTTTGTATTCAACATTTCAAGTAAAAAACGGTGGACAGCGAAATTCTGTGTTTCCTCCTAATATCCTTCACTCTAGGTGGAACGCGGAATTGTCTCTAACTATGGCACATAGTACTCCCTGAAACGCCCAAGTAATCTCCAACACCAAATTTTCCCACCACTCTGCCCAAAATCATCCCATTGCATATCCCAACTCATAGGTATCATATCAGACCCCATCCCATCACCTCAAAACCCCCGCACTCCTCGCACTCTCCCCAACCCTAACCACCTCCTCCTGCGCCTCCCCCTCCTTCTCCCTCTCTCTACCCCTCCCAACCCCACTAGCCGTCGTACTCACACTCTCACTCCGCGTCCGACTAGCATCACTCTGTCTCCTCGCCCTTAACGTCCTCTCAAGATCTCGAATGCGCCTTCGCAGGGCTTCGTTCTCGCGCTTCACGGCTTCGAGTTCGTGCCGGTGGTAGGCAGTTTCTTCGTAGCGGCCGCTGGTTGGGATGGAGGTTATGGAGTCGGAACGATTCCCGTGGCCGTGACCGTGGGCTTGGTTTTGTGATTGGGGTTGTGTTTGTGCTTCTCCGGATGAGGGGGAGCCTATGAGACCGGCTAGGTTGGAGGATGAGGGTTCGCGGTATTGCGGGAGAGAGGGGCGCTGGGCGTAGAAGTAGGGGAAGTGGTCTGGGTGTTGGTAGCTGCTTGATAGAGGAGCAGGGCTACTTGCGCCACTGCGTCGAGAGCCCGTCATGGAGTTCTGTCGTGAGAGAGACTGGGATTGTGGGATTGAGATGGAGTCTTGTCGTTGTGGGTTTGGGCGTGTGCGGTCGGCGGTTGAGGAGGGGAGACTTCCTGCTATACCGCCGACGGTACTGAGGCTTCCTGCGGTGCCGGTTGTGAAACTGCGCGTGCTGGTGCTGGATGATGAGCGGTGGTGTCGTCGCTGGGAGGGCGCTGGGTGGGATGGGCCTGAGAGGAGATGGTTTGCATTGTGGTCTGCGGAGTCGGGGAGACCGGTTGAGGTGGAGGATGCGTTTGAGACGACTGAGGCGTTTTGAGCTGCGCGGAGCATGGTGAGTTCGCGGGTTAGACGGTTGACCTTTTGTTGTTGGTTAGTAACGGGAAGATTTGGGGAGTGGAGGGGGAACATACGACGGCTTCTTGCTCCTTTTCTAACTGCAGATGTAAGTCTGCAGCCGTCAATGGACGGGGATGTCTCAAAGGTCCCGGTCCAGTTCCTACACCCGTATTGTCACCGGGAATTCCAGCCGTTGTGCTACCAGTTGTATTCATGTTTGGCGAAGCTAATGGAGGAGTTGTGTGATTGACAGTATTTTGATTCGAAGGGAGGATATTGAGAGAAGGGGAAGTCGGAGGGATAGCTGGCGGGGCCATTTGCTGGGAAGCTCTTCGTGAAGCGCTTCTGGAGGTGAGACGCGGGGATGAAGCAAGAGGTCTTGGTGATGGAGGGACAGAGTTGAGATCGGGGGCCATGGTTATTGTCGTCGAAGATTGCGATTTTCAAAGGAAATAGGATTCTTTTAAATAAGGGGACCTCTTCAGTTTAGTCGCCTGGATAGAGGGATGACAGGAGACCGTTCATACGTGGTGCATTGAGATGCGCACCTAATCAGGGGGCTGTCAATTTCGCGTCGAGGTTCGTGAGGCGGCAAGGCTGCAAACTTCCGCTGGGGGGCAGTTTAAGGTGGAGAAGAAAAGCGGCAATGAATTTTAGGTGGGTTCACGTATACAAGGAGTGCCGCTTTGGATTTAATTTATCAATACTGGTGACGTAGTAACCTCGAAGGCTTGGTGGGGTTACAAAACTCCAAGATTCTTGACATTTTGACTTCTTTCCTCTAATATTCTTCCAATAGAATTCTGATCGAAACCACTTTTCAAAAGTAAGTCTCAAACAACTCATTTCGACCGGGCCCTCCTTCTCTGCAATGCCTCATGAACAGCTCCCCCCCTTTCGCCTCCTATCAATTCAGAGCCTTTACCCCACCTTCATCCCAAAATTTGATGCTGTCAATACTAACATTAATCTTTCCAGAATTCTATTTTCATCTTCAAATCAAACACATAACCATCCAAAATGTCAGCACCAAACGCAGGTCGTCAATCCCCACCACCAGAGGAGCAATCCGGCAAGCAGCAACAATCTGCGCCAGCTAGCGGCCAAGGAGTCAACACAGAGAGCAACAACAAGGAGGAGAGCAAGTCCCAGCTTGAGGTATGTATATCTTTGAGTCTAATGAGGAATCAATGCTAATTGGTGCCTGAACAGGGACTTTCATCGAACCCCAAAGGCCCTCTCGATGACCATGTGAAGGAGACTGCGAAGAAAACGGTGGATACGGCGAAGAATTAAGCATAGAAGAGAGATCAAAAACTTATGGAAACTTGACAGGAAGATAGGATGAGAACGGACCATCATGCATGCTTGCATGTGCTCAGTGGCTGAGCAGATATAAGAATCTAGATAAACAACGAATAGAAAGTCCATGAGCGCATGGGCGTGTATCTCCAAATTCTGCAGACCTAGAAGACTGATGTTGCCCCAGTTTTCCAAAGCCAGAGTCTAGTTCTCACTATACAAATCTTTTGACCGGCAGAAGACGCCAGCTCTTCTTAAACAAGCCAAAAACTACCCACTATCCGCGAGGAAAGCATTATACCAACTCCCTAGAAATCAAAATCAAACAGCACAATGTGTCCCAACCCTAGCCTGCGTCTCCGGACTAACATTTCTTGTATTGTCATGCCTTCTCGAATCTTCAAAATCCTCCTGGATATGCCATTCAGTTGTCCTCGTAATTATCATCTTATCGCTATTTGAAAGAACATGTCAATGCGGGATCTCAAGGGGAGATTTTAGAGTTGGAGCTCCAAAAAAAGACTTCGGCTTCTGACCAAGCAGCTAAACAAGTCCAAAATTTGACTTACCTTCCCTCCGAGCTCCTCCCCTCATTTTGTTCCGGCGTCGATCTCCGAATATGGCTCACACTGGACACCTTATCCGGTCTCAATATTCCAATCGGTCTGGCCCTTTCATCGCCAAAGTGAAAGCTTGAGACTTCTGTCTGTGTACTGTCGACTTGTCGTTCACGGAGCCGAGGGGTTTCTGACAGGCTGGACATGCGGATGCTGCCTTTTGGACGAGAGCGACTGGAGCTGGAGAAAAAGGAGGAGAATTTGCTGTAGCCGTAAGAGCTGTCCATTGGTTCGATGGAAGAGGAAAGAGCACCAGATGACATTTCCTCCAGGAAAGGTTTGAGGAAGGGAACACAGGCGGTGAAGATTGCGACGTTGAGTTGGATGGTTGTGAAGAGATAGGCGTGGTAGGAGGAGAGTGTTTGGTCTGGTTGGATGGGGGAGCTGAGGGTGGAGAGAATGTATAGTCTAACAATCGTGAGTGGAATTGTTCTGTAGGTTGTCAGATATTGATTCTTGGGGGATCTGCTAAGTATCGACTGACAATATTCGGGCTCCAAAAACAAACACGACTAGAAACTTCTTGGACTTGGGCATCTGAAGCCGCCATACAAGGTAAGCCGGCAGAATAACTATGCTGAGATCTGTCAAAACATCTAAAGCACCGATGGCGTTCCAGAAGGCGATCTTCGGGGCAATCAGTATACTTGGTTTACATATCTTGCTTGATACTTACTCTATCAAAACATACGGAGGTGATGATCGCCCATGGATCGGGCAGATGACACTGGAAGGCAATTGCAAATTCAGTACTGACTCCCCATAGCAAAACGACGCCTTCGAGAATTAGATTGAGCATTGCGTACCGCGAGCCTGGGGCCAAAGCTCTAAGATAGACGAGAGTGGAAAGTTTCCCCAGACACAGCGCTGGGATGTAGAGTAATTGGGAAGCGTAGCCAAACTGGTCAAATTTTAGTACTGTCTCCAAGTGATAAGACTGCCGAGGCTTACTTTCTGAAAATCTCGGATCATGTTTCTTGTCAGTTGTTCCTGAGGTTGTCCTAGACCATTTGAGACCATCAAAGATAAAGTGACAGTGTGACAAATTGCGAAAATCTTGGGCGTATAGTTAGCATTCTGCTCAGTTTGCTGCCGATAAGATTGAGGGAGAGGTACCATAGTAGCAAAGATCAAAGAATCGTCTATAGTCCATTGCCGTACGATCTTGAACTTTGACCCAACGCGTGTGAAGACACAGAGGATCATCACTGTCATTCCGAACCACGCTGCGAGATTTACCACAGGGCCTTGATTGCTGTCTGAAATCACAACCACCCGTGGAATTGTTGAGGTCATGGTTTCCGTTTGGGCTACTGGTTCTAGATATTTCGCTTTTGAAGGACTTGACTTGCCTATATGTTCAGCATCTTTGCTTCTTCTTTCCGATTATTTCCCTCCGTGATAGTTGGCAATGCCCTGCAGCACCAACAGGCTTTTGAAATTAACCAGGGCATCTTCTAACAACACAGAAGGGACGATGCCAGGATTGTAAAAGCATGTGCTATCAGAAAGTGAGCTGAAATGGAACGCGTTCGAATACGGTTTGACGCAATCTGTGATTGCTTTTAGAGTCAAGGACTAAAACAGCAATTGCAGGTCCCCTAGGACGATGACCAATATGTCGCTCCCAATCAACCAATAGAATGATCGAAGGTTGGACCTTGGTGCATCCATCATCGACGTAGCCTGAAACATTTGAGTCCGGATCGGAAATTTCCTGTCATAAACTGATAGAAGAAATCGAGGCCATATAACATCACCCCTAATTGTTGTTGTGTGGCATTTAGGTGTCTCCGCACAGTCTGGACCCAGCCACAGCACACAAGCCACTAGAAGGGGGGGGGGGTCTCATGAAACCGGTGGAGTTGTGATAAGCTCAAGTGGCAGGTTCCAGGCTTCCAAGCAGGAAAAGACGTTGTAAA
>Ga0247778_1000110_pt1 | contig 142036 bp, 162 predicted proteins | sample UWRJL049202B5_FD_179939 | JGI IMG/M metagenome (GOLD analysis project Ga0247778, IMG submission 179939) | Plant litter microbial communities from Arlington Agricultural Research Station in Wisconsin, United States - UWRJ-L049-202B-5 | ecosystem: Environmental > Terrestrial > Plant litter >... | reverse complement strand
GGCTCGTAAGGAGGAAGAGTCCATATCCTAAGAAGTCTTAACATCTTACCGTACTTCTAGAAGAGCTACTTATGGGTGCTCGGAAAGCGTAGTGGACAGAGAACCATCATTGTGGCAAGCGGCACTAAAGAAGGCGACTGGGTAGATATCAGCATAGACGTGACACCTAAACAGCTAGCTCTATATCGTCGCTGGAAGAATTAATTGCCGATGGCAGGGTGAAGTGAATCTAAAAGTCACACTATGATGACCTCAGAATCGCAATGCTGCCACTCACTGGAAGCAATAGCAACTTAAAGACCACGAGTATGAAACCACAATTTCGGGCTCAAGGAATAATCGCGGTTCCAGCTTATCTTGACTATGTGGGAATGCATTGGGATTGACTTGGGAGTTTACTTATCTGTGGATTCCTCCTGTCTGGAGCTGTGATTCCGAAACAGATCCTAGAGCTTGATGGATACTCTTGTTGGAGTGTGTGCTACGATACATGGCGGAACTGGAGAATGTGAGGCTTACGTGCCATGTTGGGATTATGCCGGTCGCGGACAGATTTTGGGTAATTTTGCCATGAACCATGGCAGTCGTGCTGTCAAAGTAAGGAGCGGTCTGACCTGTCAAAAATATAATGCTGGCGCATTTTCTGAGTACTTTCAAGTGGGTATCGTTAAACAAGTTGGAAGTATGTCCTCCTGATTTGTGTTCGTACATTGAATTATTTCACAAAAATTGCAAAAGAGTAAACATGGGCAACGTCTTGAATGTGTGGAGCTTTTCCGAGGGATAGCCGTCGTCTAACAGTCAAGATATTTGCCGTAGACAAATCTCTTTAGGGATATGATCTTTCGACAAGACAACCTGTTTTGTGGAAATATTTCTCCTTATTTCATTATATGATGGAAAGAGTTGCAGGCGCGAAGTGCCACCGAAAACGCCGGGTGATTGGTCAGAGAAAAGAGAATTGGCTTCGAAGAATGTGAACGATTAGCAACTCTTGATGAACTTCTAAACACGTCATGCATTAAAAAGAGAGTGGGAGAGCGAGAGTGGTGAATGTTTACCTGTTGAAACGAATTCGCTTCCCATTTCATACCAAAACAACAACACACTTGAAAGAAACAACTACAAGAAATTGCAAGAACAGTTTCAAATTGTCTGAGATTACATTTGAGTATAGCAAAGCCTCGAATTCGAGGAACTAAAAAGCAAAAAAATAGATAAAGAGCTGCTTCCTCGGGGTTCACGCTAGGAAGGTGTAGTCACGCTTGTTAAGGTGTACATTGAGGCTCGGAGTCTGCTGGGTCAACGCTTGTATATTAAGGTACACCAGGCTCGGAGAGCTATGAAATGAGTGATTTTGTTGCCAAGAAACTTCATATTTGAATATATACATACATTTGCAACACTCCGCCAGCAATTCAATACAGCTCTCGCGATTCGGCAAAATAGGAGAGTGGCCAATCACCGTCCAGGATAGTAATTCCCCGCAACCTGCTCAGCACCGCCGAACTTACTATCGTTGAAGGACTTGATAAAACAGAAGATATCATATTGCCTTCTCCAGGAGGGATCAACGAGCTTTAATGCGTGTCATGTGATCGGCCTGCATCTCCCCGTGCGGGATCTTCTACTAAGAGTCCTGGCGTGGTCGCCGATTATTTGTGGCACAGTGCGCCACGAAAGCACGCCAGTGGAAAGCTGCTTCTCTGAACCCGCCCAATAATTGTAAAGTGATATCATGTATTACAAATACTGTAGTAAATCCTATATCTCCTTGACTCGTAATAAAATCCGGGGTCTCTAAACGAGCGCTTCGGGCTTTATAGTTGAGGTCCCCGAGCCCGAGTTCGAAACACTAGGTTTTGGCATTCCTCCACAATCATCTAGGCCCGCGTTCGAGGTAAAATAACTTCTTGATGCTATGTCGATTAGACCTAAGGATCGTTGCCGGTGAAGACGGGAATTGTCCTCCGGGCCGGAAATACTCGTGGACTTAAAGCCAAATCGAGACCATGACTTCTCAACGTTCATTGAATTCCTTGCCTCAATCATACTCGAAATGTCAGCTTTGATCGGAAAACTATGCGCAGGCGCAGTATTCGGCGCGGCGCTGACTGCTGCTGGAGTTTACTCGCCATGGATAATAATTGAGCAGATGAAGCTGAGGAATTTCCATATGCTACAGGCGTTTATTACCGCCACCGCGAGTAGCGCGTAAGGCGTATCTCCTATTTTGGTAGCATACTTGAACTGACGTTTCTGAAGGATATTAATGGTTGCTGCCCGAAAAATGGGACTTTCGAAATGTACTCCTCGATCTCCCGCGAGTTTTGGTTGGTTCAATGGCTATGGTATGCTTTGGGATATTTTCTTGCAATTCACTAGCAACTCTTGCGAACCCCACTTCACCTCTCTTCTTATCTTGAACCAGAATATTGCTGACATGTATTGCCAGATGGAAATATTATCGGTGGTCTCGTCCTCGGATTTGGCATGACTCTGACGGGAGCCTGTCCCGGAACCGTACTCGTTCAAGTGGCAACTGGAATCAGCTCTGGCTATTTTGCCCTTCTCGGAGGTGTCATCGGTGGTGGATTATATACTCAACTTGCTCCCTTCTTGCATGCACCAGCTACGCAAGACAAAAAGAAAGACAGCGGAGAGAAGACTCTCACCATATTCCAACGGTTCAACATCACGGAAAACCAGGCTGTCTTTGCTTTCGAAGCAATCTGTATGGGTGTTGTTTTGAGCGCAGCCCAGTTCACACCCGTCGCTGCGAATATCTTGGTCAATCCTTTCTTTGGAGGACTCTTGATAGGTGGCGGACAGGCTACCTCGCTGGGTCTGACTGGAAGCGCCGTTGGGGTATCGACGGCTTATGACCAACTTTTCCAAGCACTTCAATGGATACGAAAACGCCCATCGAGCTCAAAATCCACAGAAGAAGGCGCCCAATCGTTGCCTCCGCTAGGATCTGTCGCATTTGCGGTTGGCATTGTGGCAGGAGCTTTGGCGTTGACGCGAATTATTCCTACTCCGGTGCCGGGAGGCGATGTCTCGATCTCGACGTCGAAAGCAGTCTTAGGTGGCATCGCGATGGTATTTGGTGCGAGGCTTGCTGGTGGATGTACTTCTGGTCACGGAATCAGTGGGATGTCCACTTTTTCGATATCGAGTTTTGTGACTGTTGCTTCGATATTTGGTGGTGGTATGGGACTTGCTGCTGTACTTACATAACGGCCTTCAAGCAAGAGTGTTGATGACTTAATACATCCTTCGTACTAGGGAATATTGAATCTTACGTAGCCTTTTAATATATATTTATGACGAAGAAGGAAGAAAACCACAATGAAAATACCCAATATAGTAACCAACGCCTCAGATGCTTCAGGCCTTGCTGCCGCAGGTACAAAGTCTGATGAGGTGAATCTTCGAGTCGAGGAAGGAATCGCCGAACAGACTTTCTGTGAAACTAAATCACCTGGCTAATATCCAGTAAACCAACCCCAAAATTCACACGATTACCAAATAAAACATAGCACACCCTTATTAGCGCAGAGAAAATGGTTCGGAGTCAAAACGAGAAGTTTCCTGGGCCGAATCCAGAAGTGGAAACTAGTTACCCCCCATCACGCTTTTAGTATATTCTTCCTGCCGCTTAAATCTGTTCGTATAAGAAGAATATAATGCACGGAGCTCTCCTCGTCTCGAATGAAAATGTGACGGCGAAGGGCGGGGAATGGTCCCCGCAATGACCCTTGCCGTAGAATCGCCGAGTACCACTGGCTAGATGGCTCTCATATACATTTCATGTCAATGGAATCATTCGTCCAGATTGTACTGGCCAGTGTGTTGCAATGTGCATACTTTGGCTGAGAAGATGCTGACTATGTTCATGAAGTTGTTGATGCGGAATAAATTCCTTGGCGACGGATTGGACAGCCTCATCTGGCGAGGCTCAGCTTGAAACATCTCACAGTATTCAGCTTCGGAACACTTTACCGCAACAGCCAAAAGTACCTGCATAAGCAAAACCCGACCGAATCGATTTATTTTTATATCGAATGATCAGAAGCGGGGGAAAGCTGCCACGCGACTAATTGGAGCTCTTCTTAAGAGCAATTCCAATTGAGGACAGCTCTCCCCATGACTGTCTAACGTCAACTGCCTTTGACCTGGAGTCAGCTGTGAGAAGGTCTCACTGAGCCTGTGCAATCATGCATCTATCCGCACTTCGGCCTTGGGCGCTCTGCTTGGGAGCATGGACTGCTACCGTTGCGGCCCAGGAGGATTGGGAGTCCATCTTTTCTGAGGACTATGTGCGGGCATGTCCCGATTACAAGAAATACTCGACCTTTATTCAGTATGTTTAAGCACACCATCGAATCCATCTGCTAATAATTTGCAAGTCGACCTCTCTCAGAAGGGCCAATGTCCTTGCCATTCCAAAGACCTTCGATACATTGCCGGACCTTCAATTCCCCGCTCGTCGAAAAGGTTATAGAGGAAATGACAACCAAGATGAAGGATAAGGATCTTGCGAGGTTGTTCGAGAATGCTTTCCCGAATACGCTGGATACTACTGTACGATGGCATACAGATGGGACAAAAAGCAAACATACTGAGTTGAAAGCTCGAGGCCCAAAGGACGAAGGAAAGTGGGAGGGCCCCCATTCCTTCGTGGTCACTGGAGACATCAATGCCGAATGGCTCCGCGATTCCACGAACCAATTGCTTCAATACCAGCCTCTTGCAAAGAAGGACAAGCAAATTTACAATTTAATACTGGGTGCCATAAATACGCAGTCCGAGTACGTGATCGAGTCTCCCTACTGCAATGCTTTCCAGCCCCCACCAGCTTCGAAGCTTGCACCCACACAAAACGGACAAGATGATTACGTTCACCCAGCATACGAGCCGTCTTTTGTCTTTGAATGCAAGTACGAGCTGGATTCCTTGGCCCATTTCCTTGCTTTGGGAAATACATTCTACAATCACACGGGGTCCCTTGATTTCCTGACTCCAAGGTGGTACAAGGCCCTCGATACAGTTTTGACTGTCCTGGATCAGCAATCGCAATCAACATTTGATCCGGACACCGGAAGATTTGAGAGAAACTCCTATACATTCTCCAGAAAGACAGATACGGGGACCGAGACCCTCTCCCTATCAGGAGTAGGAAACCCACTAAATTTCGGAACGGGACTCATAAGAAGCGCCTTCCGTCCCAGCGACGATGCAACCATCTTAGGATTTTATATCCCAGCAAATGCCCAAATGGCCGTAGAACTTAAACGAACCTCCGAAATACTAAAGAAGGCCAAGAAAATCGGGCTCTCCCAAACATTAGAGAAGCGTGCCCAGACGATCACTGATGGGATTTGGGCGCATGGGGTTATAACGCATAGGAAATATGGCCGGGTGTTTGCTTACGAGGTAGATGGCTATGGCTCTCAGATCTTGATGGATGATGCGAATGTTCCGTCTTTGCTTGCACTTCCAATCCTCGGATTTGTAGACAAGGATGATGAGGTGTATCAGAATACACGAAAGATGTTGCTAGACAAGGCAGGGAACCCGTATTATTTGCAAGGCACGCAGTTCCGCGGAATTGGAGGTAAGTTCCTGACATTCAGCTGGAAAATGATTCTGTGCTGACGATGAATAGGACCACACATCGGGCTCGAATACGCATGGCCCATGAGTTTGCTTCTCCAAGCGATGACTTCTGATAATGACACAGAGATCAAAGAATGCATGCATAGCGTGCTCTACGCTAGTAGATTGGGTCTTGTGCACGAGTCAATTCATGTGAACTACATTCTACAATATACTCGTATGTTCCCGATTTCCCCTATCTTACGAATTTCTAGGAATCTCCGCTAACTCGTGAAAAGGAAGCTGGTTTGCATGGGCCAACAGCGTTTTCGCGCAGACGATCTTGGATCTCGCAAAGCGGAAGCCTCATTTACTGTTTGGAGAAGGTGCGGAACCGTATATAGTAGAGTGAGAGTGTGGCATAAGGGTACCATGGAAATGGAGTTTGAGCGGCCTGTTTTAAGAATGCATAGACGAATTTTTACCGTCTGACTTGAGTTGGCTTCAATGCTTCGGAAATGTAAATCCGTGTTGCAACTGTTCCGCAAATCAGCGCTCATGAGTTCTTTGAGTGAAGAAAAATGAACAGTGATCGATTGGTAAGCGCTAGCATTTATTCGATTCTCGTCATTCGTAATTACACATGATCCCTCAAACATAGACATAACTGCTCGCTCATTAACCTATCGCAATGTTCACTCCCGGTACGGAAACGTCAAAGTTGTATATCTCCTACTGAATCTGGGACATTCTCAAAAGTACCAGATAAACTTCGCTCGTACCCATCCTCCCCAAAATGACATATTCACTTCTTTCCAAAGAACGACATGATATTACCCTGCCCCGCCTTAGCAGCCGGTTTCTTCGGCTTTGCTGCCGTTGAAGAGGATTGGATTTTTGGCTTGGGTGGTGGAGCCGGTTCGTCTTCAGAAAAGGACTCCCATACAGCCTCTTCTTTCGTCACTATGTTGCGTTAGCGAAAGCTTACAATAGGTGTATAGCATATTGAGTAGCTCACCAAGATATCCTTCATCATCCTTCACTGTCTTCTTCTTCATAACTCTTCTCCTACCCCTCCTTCGTCCTCCGCTGACAACAGGCGGTTCCTCCTTCTCCTCACTCTCGGCCTTCACCTTGGTTTCTTCAACAGGCTCCTCCTCCTCCTCAGCGACTGGCGTCGCAGCCGCGGATACTTCTTCCTCGTCATCATCTTCCATCATCTTTCTCAACGCCGCTTCCCTTTCTTTCCTAGACTTTCTATCTCCCTCGACGATTTCCTTAGATGGAGGCGGAGGGACATAAGTTTCCTCCTCGTCATCAGAGACGTCTTTCATGGGCTCGTCTTCTGCAGGGCTCTCCGTTTCTTCTGCCTTGGGCTTGGGTTTAGCTTTGGCGAAGGACTTGAAGATGCTAGATGACTCTTTCTTTAAAGTTGGGGGATTGGGTGTAGATTCTTTGCTGGAAGGGTTACTTGTGGCTGCGGGCTTGGCTTTCGCTTTGGATTTTCCGAAGAAGTCGTTTGCGGTGGATGGTTGGGACTTGGGCTCTTCTTTCACTGGTTTAGAGGATTTGGGTGGCTCCTTTGTATCAGCTGGCTTGGGTTTTGCGGGTTGAGCCTTTGCTGGGACAGCGGCAGCTATAGGAGGTGGTCTTTTGGCTGCTCGTCTTTTGACGTTCTTGCTGGTTATTGAACCATATTTTGCACCGGTTTCGAGGGGATCTTCGTTGGCGCATAGTTCGCGCATTTCTCGGGTCACATCTGCCAGGACTTGGAGATTCTGTGTCTGGTCAGCTTTAATACTAATTTTGGGGCAAAGACCATACTTTCAACGGACTGGGCTCTAGACTGTAGATATGTATCGAGGTAATGTGTTCGTACTGGGAGCGTACTTCTTTGGTGAAAGGTTAGCACCAGGCCTACTTCTTGTGGAAATATATCATTACTTTCCAGCTCCTCCTCGCGCACCAAAGATATTGTCAGAACAGAGCTTTCTCCTGTATCTTCCTCCGGCTGAGGCAATGAACTGCTCATAAACGGGCTGCTCTGCATATATTCGTCCTCGCCATCCTGTTTAATCCCTCTATTTGTGATAACCGGCGTTTCTCTTCGTTTCGTACCGCTGAGGAGATAAGTTGCGTGAATAGTTCCTGGCTTCTTCGCGTTTTGCTGATTGTGGAAGTCATATAGCATTCTACTGGATGTGAGCGACTCCCATCCAGATCGAGGGTAGTACTCACTCCTTGGCCGCGTTAACATGGACTTTCAGAGCCCGACTGAGGAGTCGGTATGTAACCTGCAAATGATGTTAGATATATAATTATTATGAAATTTTCGTCTGGAACCTTACCACTTTATCCTCAGTCAAGATGCTAGCCGCCAAATAGGTCTTGTAGTCTGCCATAGTGTTGAAGTTTTGTTGTTGTAAACCCTGGGAATTTTCGAGCGGGAGACGCGCCGAAGCCTTTCCAACGCGAAACCACTTTACGCGACGCCTCTCCTCCAAGTCAATGATCCTTGGACCTTCAACCACAACGCGAAAAGTTGCCGGAATCCAGTGAATTCCCTGACATTCTTGTAGAACGAATTTCTCAACTATCTAATTCTGCAGCAATCGCTTCGTCCACTCCTTACAGACTATTTGCGTGGCCTTGTCGACTTTCTTCGCCTCCGAGCGCATGCGACATCTTCGAGCCCGTATTGCAACCGCGCTTTACGAGACCCAAGGTACCAAACATGAACGGCAAGGGACCTAAAGATGAGAGCTTCGAAGTTCAAGACTCGACCGACTGGCTCGCGACGCCACTACCTAAACTCAGCGCTGTCGAGGCAGCCCTACGATGTCAAGTGTGCAAGGACTTCTATTCCAGTCCAATGATTACATCTTGCTCACACACATTCTGTTCGCTCTGCATAAGGAGGGCTTTGAGCGAAAACGGACTGTGCCCAGGATGTAGGACGCCGGACCAAGAGCTAAGGCTCAGGTTCAACAATACGGTGTATGATATGGTGGAAACTTTCAAAGCTGCGAGGCCAGAAGTGTTGGAATATACGAAGGAGAGACCCATAATACCAGCAAGGAGTGCTTCGCCGAAACGGAGGAGAGAGTTATCAGAATTAGACGGTGCAGAGGACGGTCCATCGGCGAAGAGAACCCGATCTTCGAGACGGGTAGCTCAAGCTATAGAGCGGATAGAGATATTGGATTCAGATGCCGACGACGAGGACTTTGTTCCTGGTTAGTTAATTCTTGAACCATTCCGGGACTCTTCACTGATATTGCATGTACAGAAAAAGGATTTGTCCAATGTCCAGTTTGTCAAAAGGTTATAAAGGAAGCCTCGATCAACGCACATCTAGATAGAAATTGCTTGGACGAGCCTCGAGTTCTCAGACCTGACAGAACGAGGTCAATACCAAACCCCGTACAGCCGCCCCAGAATGAAATTAAACGACCGGAACGATTGGCACAACTAAACTATTCTATGGTCAAAGACGGACCGCTCAAGAAGAAACTTATGGACCAAGGACTTTCAGCCGCGGGGTCAAGACAGATGTTAGAGCGGAGATATGCAGAGTGGATTACACTGTGGAATTCGAATTGTGATGCAAGGATACCCAAAGGGAAGAATGAGCTGAAGAGGGAACTCGATATCTGGGAGCGCACGCAAGGAGGGAGAGCGCAAGCGTCTGGATCAATGAATCCGGGTGCTCAAATAAGAGAAAAGGACTTTGATGGACAGGCATGGGCTACTAAACACGACGATTCATTTCGAGATCTTATTGCCGCTGCTCGGCGGAAACTACCTCCCAAGTCTGCTGCTCCTCCCCCTGAACAAGCGCCAGAACCTGCGGAGCAGACTAGCCCGGGACCAGAGTATATTTCCCCACATGCTACCCCACTAGATTCTTCAAGTTCGGCAGCTGCGAATGTCGGAGCCATGGCACACGATCGACTTCCGGTGCTGTCACAGCCCGTCTCAAGCATCCCACAAACTTCATTAGATGGATCAGCCGGGTCTCGACGGAGGTTCTTTGAGGAGGGGACTAACGGAAATACCGCCATTCCAACTTCAACACAATACTCACACGAGATTCCAGTACTTGAAAAGGATGCTGGTATTGCTTCAGATATTACTACAATGAGAACTGTACAACCATAGCCTGCTTCAAGCAGAGCTAACCTCCAAACAACTCCCAATTCCCAAACGCCAATGTGATATGCATGTATTTCCCGTATCCCCATTCTCTCAGCTTGTTTCTGGAATTCGTCCCGGCTCTAGAGACATGCCTTGCATCTGCTTTATAGTATCCTCAACCGATTGCTCAGGGACCAACTCTTCTGACTTATTGCTTACATTCTCTTTAGCTTTCGCAGCTTCGCGCTCCACTTCCTCCAAGGCTGCCAACTTTCGTCTTGTTTCGGCTGCCTCTAGCTTCTCCTTTTCTTCTCTCTCTGCACGCTCTTTCGCTTCTCTCTTCTCTCTCTCCTCGCGTTCCATAGCCTCGAGCTCGTCGTCTACCTCGGTCTCATCCACTGCACCAGCTTGGCCTGCTTCTGTGATAACATTGCCAACTTCGTCGACTTGGCTCATTTGCTCCCGTAATGAATCAACGACGCCGTCTACTCTCTCAACGCCTCCAACTTCCTTGTTGAGGCCAGAAAGTACTCGGGAGCTGGCTTCCATAATATTAACGAGTTCGACCTGGTCTGCGGCTTGTTCGATCTTGGAGAATACTTCTTCCAGCTGTCCCAAAGTAGCGTGTCGTTTCGCGAGTGTCGTCTCGGCCAACTTTTTCGATCGAAGGGCAGCAAGCGCAGCTACCCGGTTCTTTCGACTAACCGCAGCCTTTGCCGTAGTACCCAACTCATCCACCCGTCCCGCAAGAATCGTAGTCTGAGTCTCCAAATCTTTAATCAATGTCTTCAAAGAAGCAATTGTCGTATCCTCTGCCGTAATCCTGGTGACCGCCTTATCCCCACTCGCCTTCAACTTAACAGTCTCCCCATCATAAGCCACGAACCCTTTGTCCCTACTCAGAAACCTCAGGAAAATCTCCATATCGTTTTTGGACAGCATCCTGCCTTCTCTAAGCACATCCCCAAACTCTTCCCTAAAAGCAATCTTCGAATACACCCTTTCGGTCCTACTCCTCACCCCTTCAGCCCTTCGCCCAAACTCCTTCCCGGCAGCCTCAACATTAGACAGCACTACCACGCCCCCAACAGGCACCTTATCCTCGCCCCGCTCTCCACCTCCAAGCCCCAGTATTCTTGCCCCCCAACTCAGCACCTCCCAAGGACTCAACCCCCATCCTTTCCGCCTATTATAAATGCCACCTTCAGCACTCTCAAACTCCCTCACGCCAAGTAGTTCCCCCTTTTCAGTGCCCTCCCTCACCACAGTTCCAAGCGCCAGCGGCCGCCCCCATTCTTTGCTTTCTAGTGATTGGAGAAGGGATTCGTTAATATTGAGGGTGAGGAGGTTCGGGGATGAGGGGACGGCGCCGGAGAGGAGAGCAGAGGAGAGGGCGCTGAGCCAGGCGGTTATGTTTGCTGTGTAGCCGTCCGGGTTGAGGGTTTTGAGGGGTCGGAAATCGGAGTAGAGGGCGCCTAGACGGGCTCTGTTTTGGTGGTGTATGTTAGTATATAGTCATGTATTTTGGGGATAGGCAAAGAGGCGTGAGGGGAAAGAGATGACCGGAAATAGGATGGGAACGGACTTGCGAAATTGAGGCTCATTATTTTGCAGGTATGTGAGGAGCTCGCTCATGGTGAGGGTTTGGCATTTCTTGTGCCAGAAGTTGGAGGGGAGGCAGATTTGTGTTGTAGGCTGGTGCAGGTGTTGATTGTTTTCATCGCCAGTCGTTATCGCCCTATCAGTGGCGGTGACGCGTGAATACAGGGGTTCAAGCGAGGCGTTCAGTTGTGTAACACACCACAGTGAATGGGCCTTGGTGGTCAATATTGAGAATTTAATGGGAAGCCATGAAATGCCTATTCTCTGTTGATACTCCATAGGATATAGTGTTCATTTCCATCCAGCTTCTCTACCTTTCAGACATGAAATAATGCCTATTAGATCCAAGCCCGTGAATGCACAGCGCTGTCTAAACTCCAGACTCCATCCCAATGCTCAAGCCCTATAACGCTCAGAGATGGTATATGCAAGAATAACTCTACTCCTCGGCACTCCCCTTTTTCTGCTCATTCAAACTGGATAGTAGGCGGTGATTCTCCTTCGCCCTCCATCAATGTCCCTTGCAACGGCGCAGATTCTAGACTGGCCAAAGCCGGTACATTGGTTGCACCCATCAAACTCCTTCGATGCGGTCGGCTGACAAAAGCCTCGCTCTCTTCCCCTATTGAGGTGTCGATTAAATCGTCGGTGGCGCCGGGCCCTTCGATAGCTGACTCCGGATAAAGCGCCAGTCGAACTTCTCTCTGCAAGCCCTGCAAGAAGTCATTTGCCAATGAGAAGCGTGATATACTATCCGGGTATGCCAGCGCAGAGTACTTAGCTTCAATCTCATCAAGACGCTGCTTAGACTGTTGAAGCTTTCCCAGAGTGAGCCAAGCATCAGCCGCCTGCACGCTCCATAGAGCAGATTTGCGAGTCCTGGCTCCCCATAAACCCGAACCTGCTCCTTTCTTCGTAGAATAACAGACAGCAATGCGCTCCTTTATGAGTGCATCTCCAATCACCCCAACAACTTTGTATTCCAGTAGCTTGGCACCCCATCTTGCTGCATCGTCGGTCGCTGAGCCACCCCGTAACCGCAGGAGCTCCATTCCTAGAGCCAAGGAACGCAGAGCGCCGTAAGAAGCTCCACAGCGTGTTATATACGAGTAAGAAGCAGTCTCCAACATTTGATCAACAGTCTCAGATCGGACTTTAGAACTTATTGCCTGTGGAATTAACAACGTACTGATAGCGGCCATTTCATTAGCAGCAGCATGGTATTTCCATGCTTTGTCGTTATTGAAGTCCGAACGGAGGAGTTCATATGTTGATTGTGCTAGCTTCCAGTCTCGAAGCATGAAAGCATAGTCTGCTAGCTTTCGCATCACAGCTTCAGGAGCATCTGGTCGGTAGAATCCTTGAAGAGCATCATAATTGCTCGATGATGACCCAGATCCGGCACCATTTGCAGAAGAGCTTCGCGAACTGCTTCCGAAACCTGACCATTTTTTGGATAAGCTGATGAAACGCCCACTTATACCCCGCCGCCTCGATGCCACTTGATCGTTCCAGGTTGCCACGCATCTCTCCATTGACGGAATGACTGATTGAGTGACCATTTCTCGAATAAAAGTTCTGATTGCTGTCATATCTGACTCATAGATGCAAGGATGAGATTCTTCAATGTCTTCTTGCATCTCTCGAGCTTGTATGTCGGCAATTTCTTCTGATGCAGAGACCCATTCGCACCGAGGAAGCTGAACACTGTCGTCATCTGTCGCCACACAATTACTGCTCCTCAGACGAAGTAAGTGACAGTGAAGACCGAAGTGCCGTTTCATTTGGTCAAATAGTGTGATGGATTTGGAGATATCGTCTCTTTCTTCATCATGGACCAGGACATAGTAACGAAGATACTCGTTGTTAACCCAAAGCGGGACCTTTTTGGGTCCATTGGAAGATTCTGTGTAAAGATTCCGTAATGTCTCTATAGGATTCGTATTCCTCGAACTGATAGCAATCACACATGCTGCAGGATGGGCAAATGTCTCGTGTGGCGCTAATGGAATCCCTGACAGCAATCTTCGAAGGAAAAGTGTGTAGAATGGAGACGTCGACTCAAAATTCAGAGACCGACTTTCTTTGAAGTTCAAGTAATCTTCTCCATTCAGTGGGGGATATTCCTCGGCGTAGCTCAAGTGTCGGTCCACCAGAGTTTCTATATGGTTAATATTTCCCCCTGTCCTTGATCGTTTGCTTGCCAAATCACTTGCTCCTTGTATGTTGCCATTCGACGCCAGAATCTTGCCTTCTTGGCTTTTCCGAATCTCTGGTGTCTCGAGACCGTCGCCCAGTTGGACAAACTTGACAGCAAAGTCGTCCCATGTTCTCCCGGCGCCTATACTGTCCCGCACATTGACTTTTCCATGTACTCGCTCGCCAAATGGTCGTAACAACTCCCACAGCCCTCCACTGAATCCTTTGTCCCTTACTAATTCCTCCGTGTCGATTGAGGTATGGACAGCAATATGGGGGACAAATGCTTGCAATATCAGATTCCTAGGATCATCCGTTCGTTCCGATGGCTGAAGTTGTTGCCCCTCCCCCGGTGTACCTGCAAACACGGAACTCGAAAGCATTCTCGATGGCGTAGGAGCTCCGCTCGGCGAAACAGATCTTGACCCGATGGGGGTTGACGTGGAGGCGAACAGTGAAGAGACGGATGCATTAGAAGTACGGTCTCGGTATGGTAAGGTAGACACAGAAGACGCCATCGACTGGGTATCTGGAGGGGCCCGGATCTTTGGCATCCTCAGCGAAGAGGGCGCCGGTAGGTCTGGAGTCGAGGCATTATCGGGAGATGTCATGAAGAGCAGTAAACGCCCCTCCGCCTGAATATATCAACGGTGTATTGTTGGGCTGCACCTGGGGATATGCAAGGTACCATGCGCGTAGATTTTGGAGGTAGGACTGTTTGAGCTCGCAGGTCAGCAAACAGCTGGCAGATGTGGCCTTGCAGGACTTCAGACCTGATCGAAGGGATCTCTCGGAGAATTCGCTGTCGCCGACATGTGCCTCAAGCATGCATGTATCGAAAAACAAAGGTCCTAGGAATTTGAAGTCTGTTGTACATGGTCCAGCGAAGTTGGCGCAAGCTGCTCGGATTCTGGACGGACTTCCTGGAATTATCGCGGGTCACGTGTGACGGGACCTTGCATATTCCGTTCAAGTTTGGCAAACAATAATACTTCTTTTGAAGACAATGTCTCAATCTGACCTGTGATACCTGATATAATACCGCCAGATATTGACTTTCTACTCCCAAAATCTGTGTTGGGCTCATGAATTACTTTCCAAAATCTGTTCTGCTCAACTCGCTTCGTCCAAATTTTCGAGTCACCACCAGGGCGGGAGTCACAACTGTCGCGGCCCGATATTATTTTCCTACATGTCGCCAAATGAAGAGGAAAGAACTTGAGGTTGAGTCTACCGATCTCCCAAGATCAAAGAAAATCAAAGCACCAATGGCGACAGAGAAAATTGCACTTACGCCCCAGGAGCAGAAGCTCAGAGGGCTCTTGCTAGACGTGGCAGGCTTCATCGACGAGGCTAAGAAAATCGAGGAGAGAATCGAGCTGCGGTGGGCTGGAGGCTGGGTTCGAGACAAGCTTCTGGACATTCCCAGCCATGATATCGATACAGCTATCAATGCTATGACAGGAGAGGACTTCTGCTTGCAACTGCAAGAATATTGCAAGGATCCCCGAAATGTCGAAAAACACTCTCTTGAAGCAAAAGATTTGGGACATATTCACGTCATTGCCGCAAATCCCGATAAATCTAAGCATCTTGCAACGGCGACGAAAAGGATCCTGGGATTTGATGTTGACTTTGTAAACCTGAGGAAAGAGACATATTCGGAGGATAGTCGTCATCCTCAAGTGGAGTTTGGAACCGCAGAAGAGGATGCTTTGCGACGAGATGCCACTATCAATTCACTCTTCTACAACCTTCGAACTGATCAAGTGGAAGACTTCTGTGGTGGCTTAGAAGACCTTCGGTCAAAACGTATCAGGACACCTCTCGAACCTCTTACTACATTTACAGATGATCCCTTACGAGTACTCAGGCTCATCAGATTTGCAAGTCGGCTGAGTTTCAAGATCGATTCTGAGACTGAAGTTGCCATGAAAGATCCTGCAGTTGATGAAAAGCTCAAGATCAAGATTAGCAGGGAAAGAGTGGGAGTAGAAGTTGAGAAAATGCTTAAAGGTGAGCAGATCGTTCAGTAGTATCAGATTGATTGTGCTAATGTTTTTCAAGGCAAAAATCCCAGAAGTGCGCTTCAATTGATTGATCGTCTCGGCCTTTACCCTTTCGTCTTTACAGATCCTACGGTCCAAGACATTCCTGCTCCCAGCACCTCGAAATGGAATCTTGCCTACGATTGCTTAGAGGAACTGAGGTCAAACGAAACTCCTGGTTCTATTTATAACTCACTCGTCCGGTCTGAAGATGCCAAGTTCATTGCCTGGGTACTCGCTGCAGTCACCCCTTGGGCAAATGTGCCCCAAACCCCGGCTGCAAAGCCCAAAGGCAAACTCCCACCACCCTTCGGAACTCTTGTAGTGAGGGAAGGAATCAAGACGAATAGTAAAGTCTGCGAGGTTGTTACGGGAGCATTTAAGAATTTTGAGGAAATCACCAAACTTCGAGACGCGATCAAGCGCAAAGACGCAAGCATCCACGAGCGAGATACGATTGGAATGTCTATTCGGAGATGGGACTCTCAAGGAAAGAATTGGCGTCTCCAAGTACTTCTGGCGATTCTTGTTGAAGCTATGAACAATGGCCAAAGCTGTAAGTTGAGCCCCTAACCCTATAGGATCATCTGCTGATCTATTTCCAGCATACGAGGGCTTGTTTGGCGAGTGGCAACTGTTCATCGATCATTTGACGGATATGGATCTCATGGATGCGCCGTCGTTGAAATTGTTGGTAAACGGAGATGAACTCAAGGCAGCTCTGGGTGGGATCAAGCCTGGAATGTGGATGAAGCCTGCTTTGGAAGTGTGCATTGAATGGCAGTTGAGGAATCCGGGTAACGAAGATAAAGAATCTGCGATTAATGAAGTCAGGATGAGGAGAGAGGAGTTGAAGATACCCCAGGCATAGAAAGGAGTTATGATTAGTCGCCAGTGAATGAACAATGTGAACGATGTAGCTTGGTGCATGACGATTCCTGGTTTTTGAGAATATTTGTATTCGATAAAAAGAAATTTAGTTGCCTTTAGGCCATACTGAATCTTTACTCAACCCATGGATAGCGAAATATTCTTGCGTTTGAGTTTAGTGACGGGAGTTTTCATCTGGCCTTCGGTCCTGTCGCTCGCGTAAATTCGGCAACCTCCAAAAATCGCTCCTCCCAAGCTGCCTCATCTACATTCCCCTCCGAAATGCTATCGAAATGTTTGTACCAACTCGTAAAGCTGCAAAAGCAAAAATATCTAGTAGAATATCAGATCCAGAAGATGCTGTCCCACTATCTTCCGAATGTAAGTCGCACGATCCCTAGAACTTTGTGATGCTAAAAATTATTGAAGACCTCCCCACGCGGTATACTCTCAATCAAATATACCAGGAGCTGGAAGTCGACGAAGAAAGTCCAAGCAAAATGGTTAGTCTACACATCTAGCCATATTTTTTATGCCAAATATTAATAATATCTCGAAAAGAATGCCTTTGAAAATCTTCTCATCCTCAAAGGTTGCCTAAGCCACTTAGACAGGCTGCACAGACTGAACGGCGATGACGAATATATCGACAGACTATCATGGTGGATATCGAAAGTCATTCTTCCAGATGGAAGTCTAAATCTAGAAGATGATGCCTCAGACAGTAAGCCCTCATAGATCATAAATTTGTTCCCCTCTGACATCCTGCCAGCTTCAAGAGAGAAGGCGGTCCTGCTCATCCACCAAAAGTCCGTTTTGGGATTGTCATGCCTCCAGGTCTTGATCACCCAAATTTCAAAACCACGCCCGAAACTCTTGAAACCAGAAATCCTCATCTCCCTCATCACCTACACCTCCCCCGATGACCCCTGGACAAGCCCGCCAACTCTCCAAATCTCGGAATCCCTCCTCACTTTCTACATCTCACAAACCCAATCTCAAGACTTCATCCTCTCCCTCTTAAACACCTTCATCCGTCCCCTCTTCTCCCACTCAAAACCAAGCACCATCACCTCCGCCGGCCGAAAAGCCATGCCATCATCCGCTCCCCCACCAAAATACGATGTTGCCGCTGAAAAGACGAGCAAGCTATGGAAATACGAAGCTGTGTACGCCGTCAGAATATTCGCATGGGCTGTAAATAATGCCCCCGTATATTTCCCTCCCCCTATCAAAGAGTTCCAGAATTCTAATTAGATTCGCAGGGAGGACTCATATCCCAAAACTGGCCTCTCTTCACACCACCCCTCCTAACCCTCCTCGACGAATCCTCCACTCCACTCCGCCTAACAGGCACAAATCTCCTAGCGACCTTCCTACCCCATCTTTCCTCCAAACTCTTACAGCAAAGTGGTATCGGCGAGGTGTTCGAGGATGCGCTCATGCCTACGCTGCTTTACCTCCCTAATCTGACGCCTGTGGAGGAATCGTTGGTTTTGTTACCTGCTGCGTATAGTGCATTGGGGGTGTTGTGCGATGTAAGATTCGACGGAGGTGAAAAGGTGAACGAGAGGTTTAGTGCTTTGGATCGTGTGATGCGACAGGGTGTGTTTATGGGATATAATCATGCCTCCGAACACCCAGCTATCATGCAGGTACTACTAGAACAAATGAAGATCTTGGTGGAAAAGATGGGGTTACATGCTGTCAAGCATCTCAAGGTATTACTTTTGGTTACACTCTTCTTTTTGTGCTGCTATAGAAATGGAACTGATCTGATCAAAGGAAATGATACCGATAATTTCAACAACGATGACAGATCCCTTCGTATCCTCTCGTCCACCGCTCTTATTATCCGCCATCCTGGCCTTGCAGACTGTAATGCTTAATTGTTGGCCTAGAATTGGCGTGGATAAATATAGGATGGAGATCATCAAGGCGTTGTGCGTTTGCTGGAAGGATGTTTTGGGCAGTGATGGAGAGGAATTGGAGCAGGCCAAGGCTGAGTTGCAAGTAGTCGGAAAGCTGTTTGTTAATGCTTTAGAGGGAGAGATGGATATCAGGGCAGAATTGAGACCTTTGATCGAAGTGGATGGGAGGATGAGTGCGCTATTTGGGCTCGAGTCTTGAATACACAATGAAACGATTTACATGTAAACAGCTTCCCAACCCTCATCAACAACCTACAAGTGAATGTCGTCCAACCCCATCCCCCGCAACCAGTCAGCTCTCGTCCTTCTACCTCAATTTACCCGAGCTCTTCCCTTCTATCCATCATATATCAAAATAAACACAATACTACCAACAAACAAGGGCGACCATCAGGCTTAGGTGGTTCAGGTCAAATTGTCACTGTTACGAGGTGGATCAACAACATTGCGAAGTCGGGACGCTCCTCATGAATTCCTAGAGATACTGAGTTGATGCCAAAACATACCTGCTTTTTTTGCAAATTTTTTCGTGCAACATTTTGAGGGGCTTGAGGAAGCCGCTTTTCAACGCTCGCATCAGTACTGTGAATCACCTCAATTCAATTTCGACAAGCGAGGTAAATTTGCTTTGCTCAATCTTTTCTTTATCATGTATAGTAACCTCAAATATCCTTTGACTCCACGCTATGTATTGCTGCCCTATCCCCGTCCACATAAACTCCAAACAATGCTTTTCATTCCCCACCCCAAGTCAAAAACCCTCAAGGATCAATGGGTTGCTGCTTAAACAAACTCTTCCCCATCAACCACTTCCTATAAGCCTTGTACCTCTTCTTCGGCAAATCTTCATCCCTAACCGTGAGCGGGTTCTCTGCCACATTAAAGAAATTCCCATACAGCTCCAAATCCTGGCTCTTAATCCCCGGAACGTCCTCTGGTACCTCCGCGCCCACAATGCCGATGTCGCGCCACGAACCGTTCACGTATTCCAAGTACTCAGTGTTGATTTGCGTGGGTATTTCGGTGGAAATTACAAGTGGTAAGGTTTGCGGATGTGAGATGTACCGTGCGTAATCGCTGGTGTCGTCGGTGCTGACAGAGGGGTTGAGGGATTCGTGGACGATTTGCTCAAGGGTCCATTGGGCTTGCTTGCTTTTGTCTAAGGGTGTGAGTTTTTGCTTCTGGGGTTCGGGTTCAGTGTGTTGAGACTCTTTCATGATTCCCTGGTGGCTTTTTTCGTGGATAGGCTGCAGCCATCTTTGAATTGAGATTCTTTTCGTTGGTGCTGTGGCACTGGACATAATCGACGCATTATCGTCTAGGACTTCATCTTCGGGCTCGTCCGCAGGGTCGATGATCGTGACTCCTTTTCGCAGTTTCTTCTTCTCTGGGACCTCTTGGTCTAGTTCTGTGCGGACTTTGAATGGGGAGAGATCGTATCGACCTTCTGATGTCGTACGAAGGGGGATGTATCGCAGCGTAGAATTCATTTTGTCATTGCCTTGGTAGGTGAATATCTTCCCGGTGGAGGATAGAGCCAAAGGTTTGTAGTATTCGAGCCAGTAGTCATCAAAGAAGCCCAGTGGTTTGTTATATGCTAAGCCACAGGGCCCAACATATTTGGGAAGGGTTCGCTTTTCGAGAAACGCTGGCGTGTACCAATCTATGTAGCTTCTTCGAGATTTGCCAGACCAGGATCGTGGGTCTGCGTGATGGAGGTAGTAATCTGTCGCGAGATCCCATAACATTGGCTGGCCCTGAGCAAATATGTAGTTGCCAAGGAACAAGTTATAAGCCTCCTGACGTTGGCCGTCTAGGAATGAGTTGTTGTAATACCTTTTAAAACTCTCAACCATGTCTCTCGAATGGCTCGTCCATTGGTTGATCTTTCGATAAGTCTCCATGGTGTTGACTAGTTGCGAGCCTCCGTATTGAACAGCGATAGTATCCCCATGATCATGGAACATATGCGTGAAGAGATTCACGGCATCAGTGTCGTAATCAATAGAAGTATCTGCAATGACTCCAAGAGCATGGAGTTGGTGCCCAAGAGCTCTCTTGCCAATGACGAATTGAGCTGCGTTCGTGCGGTCAAGACAGTCGATGCAATTGGTCCTTGCAACACCATTCTGCACTTTTGGCATCGTCGTGATCCCATCTCCATTATGGAAGAAGCCAGTCGTAGTGACCACATCCTCAGCAATATTCTCCAATGTGCCGATAACATCCTGATCCCTACTCTTTGAAGCTCGGCTCATATCCCACGGGTGATGAATGATCTTTTTATCAGCCGGTAGAAACTGGTTGAGATAATTAATGGCAGTCGTGTATTCGTCAAGAAGCTTCTTCTCTCTCGGCGTCCGCTCTCGCGACTTCACTAAGTTGAGCACATAAATCGGTGCTCCATACCTCTGGAACAGATTATCAAAATGTAGTGCTGCTGCCACATAGAAGGGATCGACTAGATTTAACACAATCGGTGGCTTTGGCGTCACTCCAGTATTATCCTGAGTCCAGTACAGTGGTATACTGCCTCGATGCTGAACATATGATGTAAAATTTGGGTTTGCGAACAATTTCTGGCCTGGACCGTGCAAGGACGTGTTCAAAGCTTCTGCTACGATCTGCTCCGTCTCAACATCATTGGCAACATATCCCAAATCGTTAGCACCGCGCTTTAAGAAGCGTGCCCCGGCAAAGTATCTTGACCGCCGAGCTATAATTGTGACATGAACTGTTCGTCCGTATACTGAAATCGCGGATTGATCAATATAGCCATGGATTATGGGCAAACACCAGTCGAAGGTATTCTTTAGTGCAGCGGCGGCTGGCTGAAGCAAGTGACTATTCCACACAAACATCGAATTGTAATCTTGTTCATGCGGATACAAAATCCCGTTCGCCACGGCTTCCCTCTCCCTAATGATATTGTGTTGCAAGGTCTGAGTGATGTTGTAAGAATAGCTGAAATAGAATGACCTACCCAGGTCAAGGTTATTGAGAATCCCCAGAAATCGCGCCTCCTCGCTATTCTTGACATCTGCTTTGAACCGGGATCCAGAGCCAGTAGTTAACGGAATCATGTCGGTATTGTCAATTGAGTAGACAAAATGTCCCCCGATCATAGCCACTTGACTTCTCTTGGTGATCAAAAGCATGTAGTACGGCCCCGTAAACCTTATGAATCCAAGCAGGCCCCAGTTAGTGCATCTCAACTTTATCCCGCCAGTACTTCTATTGCCATCATCAATCGCATTGAGTAGCTGGCTCATCTCTTTCTTCGTATACACGATTTCGTCTTCTGCAATGCCCAGACTTCCGGCATCCGCAGTCCTGTCGATCTTGAGGATTCGAAAACGACGGTCCATCACATCGGCCCCAACAATGTAGTACCGAGTCGCAGTCTCATATAGCGAGAACTTGTGCATCTTGCAGACCCCCTGATCGCCAACCTTCTCATACTCGGCACCCTTATTCCTCTTCAAGTCGGAGCCAGGACTAGTGGTCCGTTGGAAGGGCTGTGCTGTTGATTCATCCTCGTCATCTTCTTCGACCGCAAGGGAGGAAGCCCTCTTCGACTCTTGACCAAGGGACGTTTGATGAAGAGGCGGAAACTTGGGAAGTGATGCATCATCTGGTTCGACATTTTTAAAATCCATGCTCAAGGGAGAGGTCATGGCAGAGGTCGACCTGGAGGCATTTTCGGTGGTCGAGGCAATGCTCGGGGTATCGAAATGCAAATGCTGCGGTACCTGTACAGTATTGTTCGACGTGTCAGAGGGCGCCGGAGAGCGTCCACGTCGCGAGGGTCCATCGTCTTGGTCTGCCATGTTGGCGTCGTCTTAGAGGCTATCGCGATCTCATAGTCGGGTCTGTGAAGGGAGAAGTTCCAATACATGGATTCCAGGCTTCAAGACGTATTCACTGCCCGAATATCGTATCGTGAATGCGGCGCGATAGTTCGAAGTGCAGGTCCAGGCTCAAAGTTGCTCAGCGGTGATGTCAAATGCCAAGCAACCTGGAAGTGCAGACCCCGGAATTCACGTGTGAGCGCCGCTGCCACTTTTCCAACATGTGAAATCCTCACACCATCAACTTCACATTCACGCTCTTCCGCCGAGCACTCCCTTTTTTCTTCTTCTCTCTGTATTATATCTTCATTATGTACCCTTCTCGGTTTCTTCTCTAATGCCTCTATCATAACGCCATGTCTGATGAGAATCATCGGACAGTGAGCGCTATTCAAGAGAAGGATGATATCATTCAGAGTGAGTACCCCCCTGACATGTGATACTCCAAACTCTAACAATGCGCCAGGTATACTCCACGAAGAAGATGTAATTCGATACCCAATGATTTGCGCATTCAACAAATACTGAGTCAAAATAGTTATATAAAATTCTAGGCGCCTCCAGATCTGCTTCAGCAGCAGAACTGCGACGATGCTACCTCGAGCGCTCCAAAATCTGCCACCCCGATAAACCCCCATTCCACCCGCTCTCCACCAGGTACTTCTTCCTTCTTACCTCCAATACAAACCCTTCTAACCCAATCACAGCGCATTTCAACGCCTCGGATTCGCATTCGATATCCTGAAATCCCCTTCCGCGCGCCGAACCTACGATCGAGCCTCCAAACCCACATCCTCGCACCTCCCCGACAAAACCACCTTCCTAGGCGGGGAACACACCTTCCGCAGTGCCGTCGAAGCGATCTTCAATGAATTCATGACCGGCGATTTCGTCATTGTGCGGCGCTGGCTCGAGTCTCTGCACGCGCAGTATCCGAATCTCGTGAGCGAGGAAGTAGTAATAAACGTCGAGCGCAGCTTCATACGTATCCGCGAATTGGTGTTAACGACAAGGACCTATGCGCTTTTGATATATATTGAGCTGGGGCGGATACATAGAGTGCAGAAGAGGTTGATGGGATTGGGGTATTTGGATGTGGTGGGTAGAGCGCGGTTGACGATTCATTTGGTGAGGGTTACGCTGGCGGTGCCGATGCGTGTTGATCGCGCGCTGAAACAGCGGGAGGAGAAGGCGTGGAGGGCTAAGGTGGCGGGTTTGCAGGCGAGGGGGATTACGCCGACGGAGACTATGGGTAGAGCTGGCATTCTGAATGAACGGGTGAGCAAAGTGCTTGAGTTCATTGTTGGTGCAGCTGGCAAGGACGAGGGTGCAGATGAGGCTTGGAGTACGAATATGGGTAAATCTTCTTGAAAATTATGTGTTGGCGTAGTAGGATCTTGATTTACTCTTAGCGGCATTGGGATAATGGTGTTTTGGCGTTACGGCTGGGATTGCGAGGGTCTTCAAGGCCAGGCGTGCGGGGGTCATTGATTTGCGTTGCGTTGCTTGGATCTGTCAAATACCCCGGCTTGATTTGTATTTCCAAGAAGTTCATATGTTTTGTACATCTCTCACTCATTTTAAGACTACGTTAAGCAAGAGCGTTGTAGTTGTCGAAAAGTTGATGGAATTCTTAGAACCCAGAATCGTATAGACGTTCTTAAGAAACGCTCTCATATCTTTTTCGTTGCTGTGAGCTTAGCTAGACTACTAGTAGCTTCCCGGGTTGCTCAGATTGGGTTAATGGGAGGAATGAGGCACTGGCACATGAGCGAAGTTTGAGATTAGAGCTTTTACGGCTGCCATCCCCAGATAACATTGCCTGGCCTGCTTCCATCATCAAGCCGATGATGGCAGGGGGAAGGGGGTAATAGAGCTAAAGCAGCATATGGAGTGTCCGGCTGTGTTGTGAGTGAAGAGGCAAATGTTCGAGGGGCTTATGTTTTCAGAAAGGGCGAATTGGACGAGGAGGATAAATTGATCCCAGATATAAATCGTTTGTATAGGAAAAATGTTCTACCGTTTTAGTCCGCAGAAAAATCAATAGGGGTATAAATGGGTCGTCCTTATTCTAATCGCCTCGCATGCTCTTTGAAAATGTCTGCTGTCAAATTCCTCGCATAGAAAAGGGGCACCCCTCGTCTCATAAACTCCTTGCAATCAAACATCCGCGGCGTCTTAGTCGCTTTAGAAGCCTGGAAGATTGCCTCTCAATGAGCTCCTCCGACTCCATAAGGCTGATAGGGTTGTGGCTGGTAAGGTTGCGGCTGATGAGGCTGAGCCTGTGGGTATCCCACATTATGCACCAAAGGTTGCAGATGCACATCCTGCGACGCTGGCTGATAACTGCTGTGTTCACCTTTGCCGTTATGCCCCTCATGCACCGTCGTCTTGCGAATGTTGTTCACAATCAGTATAACAAGCAGCGCTATGGCCACCGAAGGTAGAGCCCAAGGTGAGGCAAGGTAGTTCATGGCTGCTTCAGTTCTCGCAATACCTGCTATGGCGCAGAGAGCGAAGCCAAGGACGGTATTGAAGGCGAGTCGTAGCCAAGATCCAAGAGTGAGCCTGCCTGATGATTTGTGGGATATGGAGAGGTAGTTTAGAATATTCATGAGAAGAACTGTAGCACCGAGAGCACCGAAGAAATAGACGAACTGGTCGGGAGGGTTAACGAATGAAAGCAAGTAGACAGTAAGGGGGAGCTTACCAGCACTCGGAATACGTGCGAGTATTTATCCAACTTCTGTTCGCTGCTCAAATCCTGCGCATTCTCACGTAGTTCAATTCCATATGTCTCGTAGATAGAGGTTATGACCGTAGAAAGAACCTCCGTCATGGCGTCGTCTTGCGTTTGGTTATCCTTCGCATCGTGTAGCTGGATCAGGCCGTTCTGGACTTCAGTGATTGCGGCTTCGTTCGGCGGGTAGTAATTCCAAACATTCTCTACCGTCTCATTGAACTTGTTGACCAGTTGATCAATCGTATACGATGAGTCGTCGTTGAATTCTGCAAAGTTTGAGGTGAAGATATTCGCAACCCTCCTTACAGCTTCTTCCAACTTTCGCACAATGATGACCTGTGATGTTCCTTCCAGTCCAAGAACCAGGAAAAGATGAAATGGAAAGTGAAGAAAAGCCCAGATTTGTTGACGAATTGATCCAAAGTGACTGTGCAGATTCAGCCAGTCGAAGTACAGCATGTATAGAAAGTAGATTATTGCAATGGCCGCGATGATGTTCCCGACAGTGGCAGCTGAATATGCGAATTCTGCATCCGCAACAATCTTTCCGATTGCCTTCAGGACTGCGATAATGCCTTCGCCCAGTATAATCAATGTTAGAAGAGACATCCGCTGGACGAGATGTGTGCCCTTGAACGAGACGACTTTCCACTTCGAAGAGATCGCGATGTTGAATGCAATTTCGAGGACAGCGACCACGTACCAAGCAGCGTAGGTTCGACTGTGCCTTCCTTCCTTGAAAGTACTGAGATCAGATCAGAAACTGTTTTCATAATCTAAGGACGAAGACTTACAATGAGACAGCCAAATATATCAGTCCAGCAAGGAAGGTACTTAATGCAATAAGACTGAGTGGGGTCTTTGATTTCTTGTATTTCTTCACATGGAACATGACAATGAGATACTGAACTGACAGTACCAATCTTGAAACAGCGAGAATCAAAGACAAGGCGCGGAATACGTTAGCTTCCTGCTCATCGGGGTCGAACTTGGGGCCGACGACTGTATTAAAGAGTCAGCATTTCTTAGATAGTTTGCTCAGCGGCACCTACCCGCGAGTCCAACCATGATTGCAAATTGGAATGCTTTCAGGCATCTCTCTGCTCCTCATCAGTCAGTGTCCCCAATAAGTCCTTGCGCGAGTCTTACCAAGAACACCGTCACTAACATATCGAACGTCGAAAAGACTGACTTGGCACCAAGTGAACCACAATATGCTGCTATCATCAGAATTCTATTTTTAAAGGTATGAAGACGAACCATACCAGAAAAATCCAGCGTAAGCTTTCAGTGTATGGCTTCCATTGATCTCGTGGCGATCCGTAAATGTCGTGAGATTTGCAACGAAAAACAGGTCGTAGAACAACTTCAAGATTTCAGCAACAGTTCCAAATTATTGGTGTATTTTTCGATCCTACCTCAATACTGGTAGCCTCTTCGTGCTATTTAATGTAAGTAAGGTCGAAATTTATCAGTTTTTGCGGTACATACTCGTTGGAACTCTGGAGTCTCAAACATGCTTATCTCTGTCTTCCCATTCTCTGCGTCGTAGGGCTGAGGAGTCCCAGCTGGCCTAGACCCAACTATCGGACTCTTCATGAGCCTCAGCCTAGACCCGTGTGTGTTGTGGCCAGCCATGGCGAATATTTGTTCGACAACACGGTGCCTCTGACAGATTTAAAATTTTGAATCGAAGAAAAGACGAGGCTCTCGTGTGGGAAACTGGGGTGAAGGGCAGGTCCAGTATATATTTCTCAGTTGGGGAAGGTGGCGCCCACGATCCTCTGACTCCCAGCACGTCCTGCAGTGAATGTCTCATGCAATGGCCAGGATCATAGGGCAGATGGGGTCAAACTGCACGCCAAAAATACTTCAATTACAGCTAAGAACCCGCGGCTCCTGTTGCTAGGGTAGCTGGTTGGGAGCACCGGGGGCCTAAGACGATACGACCAGGCTTCCTTCATTTGCGCGCTTGGTAAATCCCGTTGTTAGGGAGTTTTGGGCGGAGGCACAAGATTGGGTTATGCCCGAAACCTTACTATAGAGCTACCTCTCACTACCTCAAGATGCCATTGTACGACTTCGGACACCTGTGCTGTGTTTGTACATACAAATGTGCAGAGGCGTCGACAATAATCGGCATGGGTAAATGATAGATAGAGTTGGAGAATACTCCCCACTCTCCCTGTTGCTCCTCAATATTAACGTTTAGAATCTCATTTCATTGGCCTAAGTTTCCAGCCCACAATTCGCAAAGTGCCCCCCAAAAGGTTGAAGAGGCGGAGCCAGCGGTCAGATTTTGGCGGCCCCCGCATGGGAAACTTCGACCACATTGTACTCCATGACAGTGCAATGTCGGGTAAACCGATACATCATTTGCGGAGTTGCGAGGACTCGAGGAGGGACGAAATGAAGAGGGATGGGGTTTGCCAAGTCGATGGCTCAAAGAAGCTTTGTTGACGAAAGCTTGAACACGTTGCTCCCTGGTCAGACCAACCCCTGAAATGTTCCTGCATCAGCACTACAGCACGCACGCACCGCACGCTGCTCGAGAGCAAATTCCTCAGCATTTCTGCTGAGCATTTCGACTCTTCGAGGTTGTTTTTGTTGGTACTGTATGCCACCTGGCTGACAAGTCGTCGCGACCTCACAGGTTATCAAACGCCTCAGTACTGCATCTTCTGTTCTGATATGGTGCGATTTGGCGACGCACCCAACAGTCCGGCGTAAAAAGCGATGTTTTTTTCTGGACCCGGTAGCGGCCGCCACTGCGGCCCTGAAGTCTTAGCTACTGTCAGCTGAATGATACGAGCCCAATTTTCCCAAAGGATTTCAGAGTGCTGAAACATTGAGCCGCTCGTGGCCTGGAGCCTCTTATACGCTGAAGGTACGAGCTCCAATTGCCATATTCGAGGATCGTGTTTCTGATGAGTTCGTGATGTATATTGTGTGTGTTGGTCGTAGATTCAAGTCATGGGAGAAGTGTCGGCTCCATGAGGCAAACAAGCTCCCTCGAAGGCAGAGAGAAACTCATTGGGAAGTTCCTTGAATTTCTTCAGTGCCATTCTGTAAAATTTTGCACACTTCCTATCCCCGAACTGTTCCAAAATCTGTTCCAAAATCCTAAAGTATTGCACCTTTTCGTCGACTGCTTCATCTTCTTCATCACCCAGCAAGTTATGGCATCTTCATACGAGAATATCAAGCCTGATGGCGGCACCCAAACTTCCGTTGATCATTGGCCGCCGAGTAATGTATTTACTTTTCATTCGCATTTATTTTCTGGGCAAAAATGAGGCTACGCTAAGCAACGGCTCGTTGATGCAACTTCAACTGCATAACACGAAAAAGCATAACATCCACCTTTTTGATCTCTCAGTTACATTGACTTCAAGTCCGGAATGCCTCGAGCCGCAGCTTCATGTCGACAAAAGGCTCGAATAGGGACATCGACCAGACCCAAGCGACACCCCCAGCCTTGTTCGAGCAACATTGATGTTTCAGATCCACCGCACCAATCGTCGGGCTCAACTTATGACATTCCTATTCAGCTCCATTTGAAGGAAATCCGACTAATCGCTTTGCTTCCGGGGCAATGGGAAGACGTAATATCCTGCAACTTATCCAAAAAGTTCCCTCGCAGGCCCAGATCCTGTTTATTCATACGAAACTTTGTCTTATGTCTGGGAGGGTGAGTCTGGCTCTGTTGAAATATCTCTCAATGGACAGCCGCGGCATATTACAACGAATTTGGCTCTTGCTTTACGTCGCTTGCGGAAGAAGCATGAACATCGAACGCTGTGGATAGATGCCCTCTCTATCGACCAATCCAATGATGTGGAGAAGTCACATCAAGTTGGTCTTATGGGAGAAATATATAGGCGATGCGTGCGAGTTTACCTTTGGATGGGCGATTATTGTAATGGCCTAGACTGTTCGCTAGACACTCGAATCGTTGAAGAGACATCCGAATTACTGCTAGGAAACAATCGTGGCATATGTCGAGAGAGTCATCAAGACAAAGGCTTTGCAGCTTTTAGTGTGATCCATGACCTTGCAGAGGGGAGGCATCTTAATGAGTTATCGTGTTGTATGGGCGCAGTTCCAAATCTCGGCCCCTTTGAGGAACTTATCCAAAAGCCTTGGTGGGACAGAATTTGGATCGTACAAGAGATCGCGTTACCACCGGATGCAATCGTCATATATGGGCCCATGCAGATGCCCTGAACAGTATTCTACAAGGGCGCAGACTGTGTTGGCTTACATTACATGGGGTGCTGTCAGGAATTGCTGAACAACCTGCGGCGGCCAGCCTGGCATGCATTGCTACGCTTTCGGAAAGAAATTAGCCAACTTGAGGAAGTTCGAAAACGAAGTTCAATACAAGAACTACTTTATCGATTTCGAATTCGGAAAGCCACTGACGACCGTGATATGGTGTACGGACTGTTCGTCTTAATGGACGAAATGCTTACGGAACCAGATTATTCCCTGGATAAAACCAATGTTTACAAACAGATCGTTCTTCATTCTATCGGACGTGAGAAGATCCTCAGCATTTTGGAGGGCCAAAGAACACCTCTAATGGAAGGTCCAACCTGGATCTATGATTGGAGTAGCCCAATGAAGTCATCCTTGTGGTATCCCGAAGAGATGCAATTGCAAGTCAATCAATTGTACAGTGCTTCTTTGGTCCCAAACATACGTTTCTTTACTTGCGGGGACCAGAAATTATCCCTCGATGGGATAATGTTAGACAAGGTCTCGCTTTTGGGCACGTATCCTGAATTTTGCAAGTCCGAATTAATTCCTCAAAGTTTCGGGAAATACCTGAACGACTTCTTGAAAATCATTGGCGATTGGGAAAGAAACTCCAAAGTTGCGTCACATCCAAACTCTTCAAAGGTGGACTGTAAAAATTCTTTCTGGCGTACGCTGATTGGTGATCGATATTATGAAATACCGAACGGAAATACGAGTGCAAGCTGGAGACGGGCGAGGCTTGAAGACGTACGTCAATTCGAAGAAATGGAGGCAAGAACATCTTGTTATCAAGTTCTGAATGAGACTGAAAAGCTGGAGTTCAATCAGTGTTACGATCAGATATTTATCGCATCAGCCGGTCGCAAGTTCTTCTTGACCGAAAAAGGCTTCATGGGATGTGGTAATCCACAAGTGGGAGATGAAGTATGGCTTCTTTTCGGCGGCAGAATTCCTTTTGTTCTCAGACCGAATCAAGACGGTTCGACGTTCTCCATGATAGGCGATTGCTACTTACATGGGTTTATGGATGGGGAGACGATGGCTGATGCGGAAACCAAGAAGAGGAGAGTGGTGTTGACTCGATTTGTATTATAGAAGAATAGATTCTGGATTGCATTTTGATGCCTTAAGCTCTGAAATTGGGTTGATTGTAAACTCGACATCATCATGCCAGTAAAATGACCCAATAATAGTACCAGTCAGGCTCAGGAAGCAGAGCGATACTTGAAAATATATACTGCAGACTCCCCATCTAGCTAGATGTATATTATGCAGCATACGAAAGATGCGAGACGATGTAAGATATAGTTACACAATTACTTAGTCCGGGTCAATCAACAATTGAGATGAATCCTTCGCGGCGAAGGAAGCAGTAAGCAAACCCCCTTTTACGTAGTGACAAGGGAGCGAAACACCAACCACAGCCCTTCATAGCCACTCAACATCCGGAATGCCAAAAATAACGATCAATCCACAGCTTGGCAGGATCACCCACCGAAAGTGCTCATAGTTCGCTGAAGTTTGACCATGAGCATCGTGTCCTAACACTTCGCCATGCTGCAACTCGAACCAACACCAACAATGAATGACATCCAAACAAAAAACTGACAGCATTCTTGTGGCCCCAATCAAAATGCTGGGTTGCTCCAGCATGCCTGGATCGTTACACAAGGCTATTCTCCTACTTCTCCTCATCGGCATCACCACCCAGCTCAGAGTTCTCCTTCACGCGCACTCTATTCCCTTACCGCGCTCAGTGCCCTCGCCACACAAATACCAAGCACCTCTAAGATGCCAAAGCGATCCTGAAGATCGATCCCCGGAAAGCTATATGATTCATTTGTCATACTACCATTCAATGGAAGCGCATTTGGAAGCTATTCAGAGGGATCTGACGCCGTATGTGAAGGATGTTTATGAGAAGCTGTATGTGGGGAGAGTGGTGTATAGTGTGGTCGGGGTTGATGATGAGTTGCTGGAGGTTATTAGGGGGGATGAGAAAGTTATGATTGTAGAGTGTGCTTCTGTGCTGAGGGGTTAGCTTGCGTACTTTGGGAGTTTGGCGTTGGCGGGAAAACGCCCGCGAGGACTACATTCGAACCTCATTTGCCATCGTAGTTCATAGGTTTTGGAGTGGGAAAGACGCATATTGTGAGCAGACTCCAACAAATGTGAAGGTTGTCGATCATGCAAGTTGCGGACCAGCAAAAAGTGCCATGATCTGAATCAAGGACGACTTCTTGGACAACTTTTTCAAATCTGACTTGAGAAGAACCTCGAGTATTCTCAGGTTGCGTTCTAGGCGAGGGTTTTGGTTTCCCTTCTGAACGAATGGCTTATCAAACACAATTTCACACATTGCTTTTGGACGCACCTGCATTCTGCGGGTCTACTATATGAGAAGAGGTACCGCGCGGTTATTCGGTGTTCAAGGAAGGAACAAAGAGCCTGAGAGATTGAAACAACGAGAAGTAGCTGTGATGCCGGCTCAAGCAAGACTGTATAGAGCCCATCAGCCGCAGCTCTACGACAAGAGGCGCCTGCCTAGCCTGCTAGTCATCCTTGACTCGCATCTGCCACTGGACATTTAGGATTGAAGTGAAGACAGAAACGGAAAGCAATTTCGCAAGGACCATTCTCATCCTTACTTCCGATGAAAATACGTAGTAAAAATATTACGTTGAGTATTTCGTGTTTTGGGACGCGACATTCGTCCCACACTGGTATCCATCCATTCATCTCCCTATCTATAAATATACAAAATGTTCTTGGAGACGCCATTCCTTGATGCCCAAATGCCCCGATGCCTCCCATACATAATTAACACATGTATCTATACATCTTAGGTACACATCATACTAAACCGTCGACGGGGTAGCTTCAGGTTTGCTGTTTTCCCACTCAACTGGAATGGAAATGCTCGTTTCAGACACTGTCGTATCCTCCGACCGATAATCTCCCGGCTCAATAGCTTCCGCGACCTCGCTGAAGTCTTCGGCACCGTCAGCGCCGAAAATCAACTCCTTTTCTTTGGCCTGACGCTTTTCCATTCTCTTGAACATATTCTTCGCTTTCTGGCGACGGGCGTTGAAATCGAAACTAACGTCTGCAAGACACTGGTCGATCTTCTCCTCGACCAGGGCCTTGACGTGGAATGCAAGAGCTTGGCTCCTGAACACACCAGCAAAGCGATAGCTCAGCCAAAGATAGAGCGTCACAGCTTTGTGCAACACTTCTGCCTGTGGCAGATAATCCTTGACGCCATTCTGAGCCTGGTGGATATCTAATTCCAATAATTCGAGGTTGAAAGTTTTTAAGTCCAAAAGTTCGCCGCTAGTTTGATTCGAGACGCATTGAGCAAGTTCGACTATGACGTTCGAAAACCCAGCGTCTCGAAGGTTCAGTGGCGCAGCTATGAACGCAAGTCGTTCAGTAATTGACAAATCGTAGGGCTGAATCAAGTCGGCAATCTCAATCTGTTCCCCGAGGCGACAGAGATGATATTTTGAACCTGGAATTGATAATTCCTGCAAGCGAAGAAGAATGTAGCTAAAAGGAGTTTGAGGAGGAAACAAGCCCGCAAATCGACTAATAAAATCATTTGGGGGAAAAATGCCAGCTGACTTGAGAGGCTCGACTTGAGTTGCCATGGCCTTTTGCACGATTGGCAAGTCGCCACTATCGAGAGTAGTCACCAAACCAACATTAGGATTTGATCGGATCATGGCATTAGTCGCTCCACTTTTGACGGCGTCGTGAGCACTCTTATATCTGCCTGCTCGACCTGCAATTTGATTGATCTCGGGAACTTCGAGACGAGCATGAACACGTCCGTTGTGCTTTGCAGTAGATTCAAAGATGACCCGTTTAATGCTCAAGTTCAATCCCATTCCAACAGCATTGCTCGCGACAAGATAATCGAAATCGTTATTCGGGTCATTGAAAAGGGCGGCTTGCTGCGCGCGAGTTTCTGGTGGCAGAGACCCATAGACAACGGCACATCTTTTACCCTTGGCCTTTTCAATTTGAGATTTCATGGCATGAATCTGGACCCGAGAGAACAAGATGACAGCGTCGCCCTTTTGCAATCTTTTCAGATCACCCTTGAGACTTGTTCGTTGAGCCTCCAATGCACCTAGTCGCTGATACCGGTGGATTATTAATTTGTCTCCCATAGCCGCGCACAATTCTCTGATGAGAGGTTCAGTGCGCAGTTCACCACAGAGATGAACTTCCTTTGCCATTACTCCAAGGAGTGCTTGCGTCCAGGCCCAGCCACGATCCACGTCACCTAACATTTGGATTTCGTCGATGACTGCACAGTCGACTAATGTATTCAGAGGAACCATTTCAACTGTGCAACTATTCATCATCACATCGAGTCCTTCTGGAATACGCCGCTCTTCTCCCGTGATCAAAGCGCATTTCTTTCCCTTCGCATTGAACCTTGTATATACCTCGTGTGCAAGCAAGCGTAAAGGACCGGCGTATATTCCAGTCTTTGCCGCCTCCAACCGTTGTAAAGCGTGGTAAGTCTTGCCAGAATTGGTAGGACCGACGTGTAGGTGTATCGTTCGTTGCAAAGCCCTCGTGGCTGGGTACCACTCCGCGGGATATCGCATGTCGGCCAATTTGGCCTGCAAATCGCTGGTTTCGTGAACCGGAAATTGCCCTTCTACAACGGAGGCCATGAATCGAAACTTCAACTCCTCACGTAGGCCCACCGCTTGAAATGTGATGAATGCCTTTCTAAGGTGAAAAAACATTGGATTTTCGTCTTTGCTCGTGCGCCGCAATCTGCCTGCTTTGTCGATGGCAGCTCTGATTGTATGCTTGAATATACACATTTCTTCCTCCAAATGGTCGCCGGATTTTATCCCCCACATTGTGGGCTTATCCAAATTATTCGAATACTTCTCCCTCAATTTGTCGCATTCCTTTTCCACCAGCTCTCTAAATGCATCATAAGCAGACTCTTTCCGTTCTGGGGCCAGCGGGTTGAAGTATTTCGGAATCATCTCTCCTGGTTTGTTGTATCTCAATGGAACTGTTGGGATTCTCAGTGGAAGGGTTGGAGAGTTCGGCCTGATTGAATTTTTGATCGTATGGGCAATATTCTTTCTGGGCTTGTGAGGCTCTCTAGGTTCCTGGGCCATCGCAGATCTATGGAGAAATTCTTCAAAGTTCGGTATAATTTGTCGACTGTCCTTCAACGTCTCCCATTTTCGAAAGGGTGCGTAGGATCTGGTGGATCTGTGGCGAACGCCATGTTGTCGTTTGAGGAGACGCTGTTGCGACGCCCTGAACGCACAGAAAGCACATTGTCCATGCTGGATCAGTGCTTCGCGCATTATTGTTGGTGAGGAATAGGGAGTTTGTGGTGGAGAGGGCCGCCCATCTCAACTAGGCTGGGAGGTTGTTTGACATTGCTTCATGAACTTTTTTAAAGCATGCCAGACAAGTCTTGGCACTCTGCCACATGTGGCTAGCTTCCGCCGCTTTCCGCCCGGAACTCCACTACTGGCTAGGCACAGAGGAAGCAACGCTGCGTCATGCAACTTCCGCCATCAAGTTACGAAACTGGTGTGGTGCAACGACGACGGCAACCCTTCTTCCAATTCTCTCTTCGTTCCAACTTACAGCGTCTCTCAAGCAGACTCTCTCGCTGCATGACAGTAATCTAAACACAATGGCCTCCTCATCGACGCCGCCAACGCCTCTCCTCTAGTAAGTGGCTGTCTGTAATAAGCCACGGGAAAACACAAACTAACTGACCTACCAGTGCCTGCATCGCACACAATACCACCATTCTCAGCGAGCATACCGCCTCAGCATCCTCCCAAACCTCTTCACTCGCCTCCCTCGTTCTCCCCAAGATCACCCACACATCCGCCCAAAAGTATGGATCCCCGCATCACCTCCAAGCCTGCTTCAGTTTGGGGACAGCATGGTCGAACTTTAACTAATGAAGCTCCACAGGTTAACCTACACACACAACAACAACTTCATCCACTATATCGCCGATGCCCCCTCCGAATACGACGCCTCCTCAGCCTCCGCTGGCGGACTCACGTACCTTGTTATTGCCGACTCTTCCTTGGGTCGCCGCATCCCCTTCGGCTTCCTCTTCGAAATCAAAAAGCGATTCCTGTCCCAGTACCCACCCGAAAGCACTGATTTCGCAAGCCTGCCGAATTATGGGGCCGGTAGCTTCAACAGCGAGCTGAAGGGATTGATGGTTAACTATGGGACAACGAAGGCGGGGAAGGAGGATGCTATCAGCAATGTGCAGGGCGAGATTGATAACGTGAGGGGGATCATGAGTCAGAATATTGAGAGTTTGTTGGAGAGGGGCGAGAGGATTGATTTGTTGGTTGACAAGACTGATAGACTCGGTGGAAGCGCGCATGATTTCAGAGTGAGAAGCAGAGGGTTGAGGAGACAGATGTGGTGGAAGAATGTGAAGCTTATGGCGTTGCTTATTGCAGTGGTCATTTTCTTGATTTACTTATTCGTTGGCTTCGGATGTGGATTGCCTGGATGGTCGAAATGCGTTGGTAGCGGCAAATAGGGAGGGGTGGTGTAGGATAGGTGAAAATGGGGTCAATGTTATACTATGGAGTTCGGATGCAACATGTTTAGGGACGGGATTTGGTACACGGGGCATACGCCTTCAATTCTACATATCTTTACACAATACTTTTAGTCATTACTGTATGCTGCCTAACCATGCCTCATGATGCCGTGCACTGGCAATGCTCAAACGCCGAATGTGCAATTCCCATAATATACACTCCCATCCCTAACAAAACCCGACTTCTTCCACATTATCAAACACCTCACAACCTCGGACCCGCCCCTTCCCTTCTACCCCCTTCCTCAAAAACATACCCCTTAGCAACAGGACTAACCCAACCCCCCGCCCCAACCCCATTCGGCGCTTTCATCAGTCTCTCCGTAAAGAATACCGGATGTCTCTTCGAAGCATCTAGTAACCTCTGTACCGGCATCTGCGCTGGCGGCATGGCTTCGATTTGACTTCGTGGGAACTGGGTTAGGGAACGGATGGGTTGTTGGTTTGTGGGCGGGGAAGCTTGGGGCTGTATTGGGAGCTGAGGGTTTGTTAGTAAAGGGATGTGGGAGGGGGAAGGAGGGGTATGTACTCGTGGCCGTTGGGGTTGGAGGGAGGAAATCATGGCCTGGAGTTGGGGTTGTGATTGTGGTTGCGGGGTATGGGAGGTGAGTGAAGGTTTGGGAGATGGAGTGATGCAGCTTTTGCGGTCTTCTATGATGAGGTAGGACCTTGAAGGTTTGGGGATGTGCGGATGTGGGGTAGCTTGAAGTGGGACCGGCGCCTCGGCTAATAGGAGCGTCGATCCAGGGGCATGTGCCATTTCTTTTGATGATCAAACTCAAACATGTATTTTGCGGGGAGAATCTCCGGATATCTCACGAGCTGGAGTCACGCTATTGCAATCGAACAAGCAAGAGCTAGTACTTGCTTCCACAAAACCAGTGCCAAGCTTGTCGAGACCAGGCCCTGGCTTTCGACTGAACGGTGAACAGCGAGGATATTGACCATAAAGCTTGAGCTAGAACGCATATTCGGGAGGGAATTGCATAGCTGTAAATTTTACTTTTAGACAGGGATGGCTTTGGCATGGCATCTCTGTCAGGAATATGTGAATGACAAAGATTTCTGTACACCGCACACCTTAGAATTGCATTGAGTACTCTTCACAAACTTCATCTGAAGCTATGCCACACAAATGCTCAAAATTTTGGAATCAGGAAGCTGTAACGTGAACAAACAAACAAGATTCGACTTTGGAAAAAGCATCGGCTTCTGCATCTAAAAAAATGAGTGAAATTGGGACGGATATTAATGTCTAAGTGATATAGGCCGTAAAACAGGAGAAACATAGCTTGCATAGAGATTAAATATTTGGAATATGCTAGACCAAACCTTCTGGCAAGTATTGGCACCAGGGTGAGATCACCCCCTCTTCTTGCCCTTTTAACGCGAGACCTACGAGCTTCTCTACCTAGGCAGTGACTTCAACCTAACCAGGGAACCCCAACCACAGAATTTAGTATCTTGATAAGGCGTCTCGATTTCACGAAAAAACAAAATGAATATTGAAACAGGCAAGAAGAAAAGATAGTTGAACTTTCAAGTTGTGAATGCATCTTTTCAAACTGTAAGTAGAAAGCACATGCCCAGAATCTAGAAAAGCAGAGAACATTTTACCTTTACTACCGGTAGTTGATACCTCTAACAGCCTTTTCAGAGGCGGATTCGGATTATTGATGCCGTTGTGTTCGAAGACAACCCTTCTGAAAGGACGATTGTTCGTCGACTTTTGAGATGCCTTCGGAACCGCACGGGGTCGCTCCTGCTTGAAAAAAAGTGTGCAACCCTTTCCAAGTCTGAAGTGGATTCTGCCCAAATTGCCAAAGGTTCCCCATTCATGTGTCTCTTCTTTCGGTCGGCGAATCAATCTGTTGCAGTAAACTCACTGAGCATTAAGTTCAATAACCATGTTGGGATTGCCAACTTCGACCCTGGCGCTCGGGATATTTGTTACACAATCCCCCCCTTTTCAAGTCAATAGCATGACTCGCTCCCGAATGTTGAGGGACCCAACCGAGACAACACCCCGAAGTTAGGTTCCGGGGAAGCCAAAAACCTCTTCCGGAGCTGCCCTCCGCATGGACGCTGCTGTATTGACTCATGCAACGCGATAAGAACGGTGAAGCCACAAGCCTCATCCTATTTACGCATGCTCTCACTGGAGAATTCCCACTGGGGTTTCCTGGTATCATCCTCGCCAGCGTCGCAATGAGGGTTCGAGCAGGAAGATACGAGGTATATGTCCGTCTGATATATACGTACCTTCAGCTCAAAAGGGCAATGCAGAGCGATTATTGATTTCAAACCGGCAGTTGCAGCAAACAAACTCCGGGATCTCGGATTCTAGATCTCGAGACGATTGACGATTGTTGTTGGAAAAAGCAATGAGACATCGACCCAGGAGCCTGGTTCTGGCGAGACAGGGCCCCCTTTGACGATTGCGTGGGGGTCGACAAGATAACGTGATAAGCATGTGGTGGCCCATCAGTTCAACGGTGACGGGTGGTAGCCTCGTTTGAGAGGGTGCTCATTGGCTGTGTGGGAGAAAGCTGGAGCGCGCAGGGGTCCAAGTGCCGGGCAGATACTTGTAACTTTACATTGTGGCTGGGGGTGCTGCCACTTGCGTAGCCTCACCGACTTTTGGACGCAAGGCTCGACCGGCTGAGACCTTTCAACGTTCGAACGACCGACTCATGATGTGCTGGCCCCAGCAGAACGCAGGAGCAGGAGCAGGAAGCAGAGCAGGACAAGACAGGTTCCAATTCCTCTAGACTTATCTCAGATTGCTCCTTCGTATCGTGTTATCGTGTGTGGCCGTGTGAGATCTCGCTCGGGAATGACGGAATGGCGGAATGGCGGCTGGCCTCCTGGAGGAATTGCTTCTTTCGCTGTGGCTGACCAACTCCAATAACAACAGCACGCCGTGGCACAAGAATCACACGAAGTTGCCAAAGCCATGTTCTTTTGACGATAGCGAGTCCGCCGGCAAACGATCGTCGCCAGCGATAGCAGGATTCGGTCTTGGAGGCCGTGGCCAGCTCATCATTTTTGCTCAGGAGACCCTCATGACCAAGACTCGGCGCAAGGCTGTTGAAATGACGCCCCGCCACTTGCCAATTGTCACCGACAATCCTTCATTTTCAGCGCTGGTGGCAGCTGAGGATGCTAACGACTGTTTCCTCGGGCAACACCAGAACACAGCGTGATGGGCATATCCGAACTATAGATGAGTAGATGAAGAAGAGATCGTTGCCTGTATCGTCGCGCCAATCTACGGAGGCACCGCGGAGACTTTGTTGCTCAAAGATCTCATGATCTCGGGTCCAGCACTTGTCGGCTCCTCGCCTCCTCGTCTGGTTAGAGATGTAGTCGGCAGACCCTGGCCTATAACAGATTTATATTGATATCGTCGCGTCGGAGCGTTGCGCCTCTTCACACCTCGGGCATATCTGACCCAAATCAGCGCGCGCCGTGCCGAAGCCTCGCGTGAGACATTCGAGCATATAGTTGGAGCGGGAATAATATTAGGAGATATCCCAGCCAAGGAATCTCCCGAAAGGAGGTCTACAGCAAGCTGCCGAAAATAGCGACCGTGTATTTGATGTGACAAATACCAGATACTAACTGCTATCCAGCGAACTCGACTCCTGCGAAGCACGAAGTACGAAGTACATGGTGCAGCGGAGAAAGCGTTCCTGAAGATGCGATAGCTACTAGAATGCCATGTTGGAGTTATCCTTGCCCATAGCTGCACTACAGCATACGATGCGGCGATGCTTGACATCCAATCTTCCCGTACCATACCGCCCGACGCCGGGTAGTGCAGTGACTCAGAGATCCAGCTCCATCCACGGTTTGTGATAGATCACCACAACTAAGATTTGGCTGCCTGCCAGTGACGACGGTGGGAGCCGTTTTACAGATCCCCAGGGATTTATAATTATAACGTGAAAAGAGGCAGAGGCGCTACCTCGGGCCCTGCTGCCCAATGTTGGCAGTGGCAGTAGCAGTGGCAGTGGCAGTGTGATTCGCAGTTCGCATAGTTTTATTGGGAGTTACGAAGTAGAATTGCTGTTGCAATTTGCAAAGACCCGTCACCCGGCCGTCATTTATCCCTCGGCCATGAAGTCACCGTCACATTGGTCGTAAATCTCCCCGTCGCCTCGCGCCGGCAGTATTATATTGGATCGGATCTGGAATTCCCACGAGGCAGGAGCGAAGATGAAGATGTTACACTTACTGTACACTTATCCAACATCATCATGGCCGGGGACTGAACATCATCCATCAGCATCCATGCATCCATGCATCCATGCTTGATCTTTATCCCTCGGTCCGCGAACAGCAGACTGGAGGTAGGTTGATAATACCGCGGTGATTTGACGAGCAGCCAGTCAATAATAATGGGAGGACTACCTCTCCTGATTCTGATTCTGATTCACACCTTTTACCTTCCCATTAACGTTTGATGTCAAGAAGACGATGTCAAGAAGACCCACGAAAGCATAATTCCTGCCTCTGCCTTTCCCATACACATTTAGACTTTCGCAGGCACAGTCAATAGATGTCGATGCGGTTGTCAGATGGTCAGATTTGAATAAGCAAGGGTTAATTATACGCGTTGTGATAGGCCAACGCCGTATTTCACCGCCTTTCACTTTCTTGTTAAACGGGCCCTCCTCTTTCCACTTTCCACTTTCCACTTCCCACATCTCTCCCACCGCCGATTATTTCTCGAGTCCCATCCCTCCTCAAATCCTCTTCTTCATTCCGGCCCCCGCTGCAGAAGAAGCTCTCCTCATTTTCTCGCCCCTCCGCGACGACCAAAACGACGGCGACACATTCGATTGCTGTCGACAGACTCTCCGATATCAACTGCAAACACGTCCCTCCATCCTGGCTTCTTCCCCGTCGCGATCATGGCCATGCCGGTGCTGCAAAGCCGGCATGCGAATTGCTAGGAACTGTCGGGCATTCTACACCTGAGTAACCCCTCAGAACTCTACAAACAATATGTCTTTACTTGGGAAATTACTCTCTGGTATCCCATCGACTGGGTCCTCGGCCGCCAGACCAAAGAACCTCGACTCGAATTTAGAAGACCAATTCACGCACAACCTCCTCTTTCCAGATGCCGACGCCCTCTGCCACAATGACCAGGTCTTCCCGCTGTCATCCGGGACAATCCTTACTCCTGCGGCAGTCACCAACTTCGACATAAATGGGGACATTGACCTCGATATGCGAGATGTCCGAGTAATCATTATGCAGGAAGCTACCCCCACCTCCGGATCCGCATATTTACTCTACGACAGTCATACACCTCCTCCTCCTTCTCCATCACTGGACAGACAAGCAACCAACAATGGGACAGTACACCCATCACGAACAGAGGGTCGTCGTTCGGGCAGCTCGCCGCGAAAGACCAGTGTGGGACAGAACTCAAGGCCATTAGTGATCCAGCCAGATGCTACCCCTCCAAGGACTTTCGGCGCTTTCGATCGCAGGCCAGCGCATCAAAAGACGCTCAGTTACACTGAGACAGAAGGGCAGCGGTCGGCGAGAGAGTACAGGGAGGAGATGACGATGTTCTCAAATTGTATATTTGGGAATTCAGAGGTTCTGGCTTACAAAGGTACTGGAACTAAGGTCCATATCCTCCCATCTGAATCCAGGGTACCCTTCACCTCAAGTTCGTACAGCGGAGATGCAAACGGCTCCTTTGGAAGGTCGAGCATGCGGAGTAGCAAACTCGCACAGTCCTTCACGTCGGACAGCTTCGGTCAAGCTCCGACATCGGCTGGTTTCATGAGTCCAAATACATCCTCAAGGGTCACAGAGAGAAAGAAAGTATTGATCACACGCATGTTCCCGGTACCACTACCCAACGATGACACTGAAGATGCGTCCCAAAATCGCACACCTACCCAGAATAGTCTGTCGAATGACATCGCTGGTTACCCTTTTCCAAAGATTGGTAGTCATGGTGCAACAGAGAAACGTCCCCAGCCAAAGCAAAGACGAACACCGATGTATGCGGTTGGTTTGGTTATCCACTTGCCAGCAGCACCTAATGTTCCATCAGCATCGGCTTCGAGGTCCAGCTTCCGAGGTCCAGGCTCTTACACCGAACAGGAGTCATTCCCTTCTTCATTCAACTCAGCCCGCCGCTCTGGCTGGACGATGCTCAATGGCTTTGGCGTCGAGTCTTTGGATTCGTCGTTTTCAAGCGATGTTGATGACAGGATAGATATGATCACTCAGCACTGGGATATCATCATGCGGACTTTATCCCACTTACAGTCTATTGCCACAACGGCTTTGTTGCATTTGCTCAAGCAAGCAGACGTCAGCTCTCCCGATCCACGAGCTCACTCAAAATCACATTCGCGGGTTCCTTCTGCTGTCTCAGTGGCTGGAAAGCGAGTTCCAGAAGACATCAAGCCCCCGAAAACATATGCCAAATTCATTCAGCTACAGGCTAATTGCCTAATGCAGACTCAGAGAATCCAGAAAGAAGTCGACGTTTCTCGTCAACGTATTATCACTGGCATCAAAGCCTATCAGGTCGTCACTGGGCAAGGCAGATGGGGCATTTGGCGAGAAGAAGCTCGACTGGTCGGCAAATGGGCAGGCAGCAAGGATGAAGGATTCTTCTTTTTCAACCTTTTGACGGGATTCCTAGGTAACCATACTGAGTGGCTTCAAGCTCTGGGTCCAAGTTGGTACCGCCGTCGACATTACCAACACCAACGAGCAAATAAAGACGACGATATATCATTACCGTCCCGTACCATCATCGTGTCGGACAACAAGTTGATGGCTCGGAGACTGATATTTCTGCTGTCAGCCTTTCTTCCTGCGAGCATGCAGCCAAACGCTCCTCGGTTACACCGGCCTAGTACGTCGACATCCTTTGGAGGTTACTCACAATCGCCTCCGATGTATGCCGTACCTATATTAAGAGAAGAATCGTTACGTCGCAAAATCAATAAGCGAACCAGTACCTCCCGCAGTGTTCATTCGCGAACAATGAGTTTTCCAGCCCAAGTCGTGCATGGAGCTCCTGCCCAAATACCACTGGACATCCACCATGACCGTCGCCCATCAGATGCCGCATCCATCAAGACTGCGAATTTGCCCATTCCTGGAAGTGACCTTGGTACACGAAAGAGTAGTACAGCCACAACCTCAACTGTTACACCGGTGACAACGATGCCACATTTCTCCACCAGACGGCCAATCAAAGGCACTGGCCCTGAGCCACGCCCCGGTAGTAGCGGCAGTCTTGCCACTGATGACCTGCTACGTTCGTTAAAGCGGGGTGAGAGCAGTGGGCAATACAGCAATACCAGCAATGACTCTCAGAGTCAGAATTCCCGTTGGGGAAGCATAATGAGCGGATTCTGGAGTGGAAAACGACGGGAATCTACCGCTACAACAGACATTGAGCCTTTGTCTGTCGAAGGTCTCGAAATAAATGATCCTCGGCAAAGTGATAAAGGGCAAAATACTCGTGGTAAATTAGCCGAAATGGTCGAGGAAGCTACTGTTCAAAAGACGAAAGAGCAACAGGAGCGAGAAATGAGAAAGTCGGAATCGGGGAGTGCAAAGACGGCGAAGCCAGGAGACGACGAAGGGGAGGAAATCCCGGAACAGATTATACAGACTGCTCGCCGGATTCCCGACCCCTCTGGAGCTTACGAATCTCCCGTGAAGACATCGATCAATGAAGATGATGGCGTTATCGATATTGACGTCCCTCTGCCGGAGTATTTGTCCTTTGAGACAGCCGTCAGTTCACCATCGAGCAGTGGCTACCTGTCCACCCCTGGCTTTGGTAATGGTATGGAGGGATTTGAGCACTATTCACGGACTGGCCCTGAGCTGGATACGACCACCAATGTCGGCGGATGGCTTCAACGTTACCATCCCGACTTTGCGTTACAAGCTGTTCCAGCCCATGACGATCTGCTCGAAGAAGTCAAGGCGTCAATGCGAGACGAACCAACCGCGATGTTTAGCACCACACCTCTTCCCGACAATCCTCGTGCAGACCGTTGGGTCGATGTCAGCAGTGCCATCATTGCCGACACAACGAACTTCAGCATCAAGCTCATTCGCTATCGAAGACTCGTGAAGCCGAAGGACTTGGCGACACCCAGTATTCCGCTTTCCATGGACTCGCGATACGGAAATGTGTACTCGAACGCCCAGCTCACGCCTGCAGCCGAGGTCTATGACAACCACGTTGAAGAGCGTTTCATCGAAGAGGCAATTATTTCCATGGACGAAACACTTATCCAAGCCGTCGAGCGAATCATTGCACAGTCGAGCAATGTCTCCAAAGAGTCTTCAGTCTGCTCTTCGCGCTCCACGTCCCGGAAGGGTGGAGCTCGCGAGCGCTCGAACTCCGATGCTAAGCTCCCAGCTGCCAACGATCATAAGCTTGAGGTCCCACGGAATGAATGTAAGAAGATGGTGCTAGGTGCACTAGAAGAGATCGTGAAGGAGGTAGAGCAGAGTAGGAAAGAGGGGGATGATGCCGAGCGGGAACGCACGGAGAGCTTCCTGCGAGAAGGAGTAAGGAGCTGGCTGGTCAATGTGGAAACGATGAGTGATTGAGAGTCCATCTCCCAATCACCTCATCCTTTCCACACGACCAGCAATTTTCATTTTTTCTGTACCAACATAACGGCCGACTTGCAACTACGATACCCATTGTACCAACATAGAGAAGGAGACTTACAGCGAATGGATGATGTGCTGTGTTATGTTTTTTGCTTAGATTTAGCGTGGTCGTTTTGGCGTTTGGGACGGGGGCGTTGGTGGTGGATATACCAGGGTGGTTTGATTTTGATCTAATGTGTCATTTGATTTGAACTTTTATGGGGGCTTACATTACATTGCATGTGGAATACCAATGCCCTTTGATGGCTTAATGACAATGAACTCTTTTTAGAGAGGTGATAGATTATTGGAGTTGAGATTATACAGATGTTGGCGTATACATTTTTCAATTGAGAGCCGTGATAATTGGGAGCCTAGAAATGCTTTCATGAAGGTAGTTGGACCTCCCGAGTGGGAGGACATCAACTCTAGGCAGTAGTTCTGTAGCTTACCTCCTGGTGGACAAAAAAAGCGGCACTAATTCTGAATGTGCCACACCGAGTGGGACATTCAAAATGGCAATGATTAGTGCCGCTTTTTGTGTCCACCGCGAGCTTACGTACTTCCCTGGTTTTGTCCAGGGGTCAACAAGTATATTATGCCAAGCTTCATCACTCGTGTTGTATCTTAACTCAAGCCTTTTCAAGTTATCAAAGCCTTTCTCTTGTCCTAACTATTTTTCCGCACTAATTTTCCCTCATCACACAAAATGTCCCTCGAACTCAAACCAGCAACTCTCTCAGACGCCCCCGAAATAGCTGCAATGTACAACAATTCCCTTCCCCATGCTCCTCCCCCTTTTCCCCAACTAAACTCTTTTTAATAGAATGCAACAAGCCACCCCTTCCCCCCGCATACTCCTCGAATTCCAACACTGCGTCCGAGAAGAAGTCCTGAAATGGAATCTCGAGTGCGTGAAAGTGGAGCTGGAAGGCGTTGCGACGTATCCTGGGGATGCGGAAGCTTGGAAGATTGTTGATGTCTCTGAGGGGAAAGAGATTATTGCTGGGTTTGGAGTCTGGGAATTTAGTGAGCGGGTGTGTTATTTCTTTTCTCTCATCTTCTCAGTTCTCTTTACGAAGGAGGGAAGTAAGTGAAGGGAGAGAAGGTGCGGATTGGGCGTGAATTTTAGGAAGAGGAAAGGGGAAAGAGGTACTAATACGAAGTAAAAAGGCAGACGATCTAGTTTTCCGCCCTAAATCCGCACTCCCTCTACCGGAAGGAACGAATGTTACTCTCCGCAAAACTTTCATTTCGGCTATGCAAGATATGCAAGAGAAATATAGGCCTAAGGGTCCGTATTTTGAATTGCTTGAACGTATGCTATATTCCTCTCAGTTCCCCTCCTCTTGAAGCCTTTGAAATTTTGACACTGCAAGCAGTGGTCACAGCAACCTCGTACCAACGCCGTGGTATCGGTTCTCGTCTCGTGAATGTGGGACTTGAAAAAGCTGATAAGGAGGGAGTGGAGGTTTATTTGAGTGGAAGCCCGATGGGTGTACCTGTTTATAAGAAACTGGGGTTTGAGGAGGTGGGGCGGATAGAGATTCCACTGCAGGAATATGGTGGGAAGGAAGGAGAGGTGCATGTCCATGGTGAGTTCGGTTTTATTTTGTGTAGGATGAAGAGTGCGATTTTTGACTTATTTGGGTAGTTGCCATGATTAGGAAGCCGAGGAAAGCGGGGACTTGAAGATGGGTGAATTTTGGAGCGCCTGGAAGAGGGAGGAACTAAGCGAGTATTTAATGAAAGAGGAAGCCACCAACCCACTACAAACCAAGAAAACAATACTCATTATACCATAAGAGTGAAGAGGAAACTCGTGCCCATCTTTCTGTACAACATGGTGGGAGGTGAAAGTTCTCCACTTTCAAGTTCAACGTTTTTTTCATGTAGAAGAAGTACTCATTGCTGTCAACTTCTCGACAGCTGTCGACAGCTATTTCCATTCATAATAGTTGCAAAATAATCCCACATGCAGATTTGACTTACTTCGATGGTTCCATAAATCCAGCAATTCACATTGAAAGAACACGCTTGCTGCTTCCACATATTGGACACAACTCGCCAAACGCCCTCCCCCACCAGATTTTCTCTGGAAATATTGCAACAAAAATATTGCACAAAAATAGCAAAACAAACAACCTTGGACTTAGAGTCATACGGCACACCCTTTTGACTTTACATCCTACAAGGTGGAACATAGGTTGAACAATCAGGTCCTGACAAACAACCTTGGATTTACAACCGTGAGGTAGACACTTGGTGGAGTTTACATCCTTTTACGGAAGACAGGTTGGCTTCTTAATATATGTATTGCAAATTTCAATGCAATGCACAAGACCCGTTTGATTTTTGTTGGAAGAATATTTCTTAATTCATGATATGAGGGTATTGAATATATTGGGCCAAAGATCTCCCATGACGAGTATGATGTCAATTCCATGCGGTTGGAATGACTAGATATGAGTGACAGCAAGTACATAGATGACGGCGATTGGAATTGAGTTATGAGATGATGTTCGAACAATAGTTTTGATATCAAGATAGGTGAAAAGAGGGATTGGGAAGCAAATCGAAAGATGTGGCAGACAATGGGCCTATACCCCTTCGAGAGCACATCGCATCTTGAGGTTCCGTTTCTTGGTGACTTGTTGAACGAGCCATTCAAAAATTTGTGGAAATCTAATATCTCCGATTTTTGCCTAGCATTGCCAGATGGTCATGTCTAAAGACCTCATCTGTTGCTAATATTCAATATCCTCACTTCTGACCAGCAGCCTTCTCCGCATACCCTGGCTTCAACCCAAGACTCTTCGCCTCACTATCAACAATATCCGGAATCTCGTCCTTCAAACTCCTCCCCTTAGGCTTCCACCCCAAATACTTCCTCGCCCTTTTCGCAAACCCCTTACTATTCAACCCCCAAGACAATGCCTCAAATCCATAACTCTTCTTCGCATCCTCGATAGTCAACACATTCGTCCCCTTCTCCTTGATATACCCCTTCTCAAATGCCACCTCCCCAACCTCCTTGCTCACCTCGCCCCAAACATGATGCCCATTCTCCGCCAAGAAATACCCTTCTTTACCCCACAACTTATCATCAAGCTTAGGATCATTTTTCACTGCTGCATCAGCAAGCAAAATAAAAAGATCAGAGAGATCATGCACATGCACATTATCCCACTCCGTCAAGCCCCTCCCCAACTGTGGCGCCTTGCCCCCCTCCAGCGTCCTCTTCGCAAGATTGTATACCTGTCTACTCCTCCCATTCCCCGGTCCCCTCCCGGATCCATAAATAGTAGGCGGGCACAAAATCGCCGTCTTCACGCTATCGGAAGCAGCCTCCAACACAATTTTATCCACATCTCGATGGAAAGCTTTGTCTGGGAGCCCCGTGAGGCCAGCCACGCCTTCGAGGTCGTCGTAGGGTGGTTGAGAGGGCGGCTCGCCGTAGGTTTGTGTTTCCGTGTCTTTCCAGGTCAGGATGCCGGTGCCGGAAATGTGCAGCCAGAATCCTGGATTCTCAGGGGTGTGCGTGGAGGCTAGGCCGGCTGCGATTGCTTTTGCGGCGGGGGCATGGTCGGAGGAGTCTGCCGTGTCTGAATAGCACGATTGTCAGTTGGACGTGAGAGATGAGATGAAGGGAAGGTAGACGTGCGTATGACGATGTCTGCTCGCGCGGCTTCCTTCTCTACAGTGTCGATGTCGTCGAGAGTGCCGTAGACGAGGCGGACTTTGGGGTAGATGGCTGCCACTTGAGCGCCTTTGTCGGAGGTTCGCACATAGACTGTGTATTCATAGTCTGGGTGTGCCTTTTCGAGAGCATAGAATGCGTCTCCACCAATATAGCCCGTTACACCGGTACTGTTGGCTGAGTTAGTAGGCTGAGAGAAGGTTGAAGGAGCTATGAAGCTCTTACATGAAGACTTTGACAGTCATATTGTTTACTTCCTTATACTTTGCTTTTATGTTTGAGGGACAATTTGATGAAAATCAATTGAGATGTGAAGTTGGAAGCGGGGTGTGTCCGAGAGATTCGACGAGGCTGAAAAGGCGGGGCAGTGACGTGACGAGAGCTGAAATGGCGACTACTGTAGCGGGATAATTTTCAGCCGGCATGTCATATTGATGCAGCCTTCAAAATTTACTAGTTTGGAACAGTTACGTTCAAGATAATTTAAATACAAACAAATTATGAAATTTACAAATAAATACTGAATTTGATGCATTGCATTGCAACTGTGCGCAAACCATGATTCCTGGCAGCTGCCCCATCGGACTCGGATGCCGATTCATGAAATAGGACCGAAAGACGCCGGGCCCTTGATCCTCAAAGCCCAAGCTTTGCGCGTAGCTTCAATGGAACTTGTTCTCGTGCTTTAACTATTCTATAAAGCTAGAATTGAACCTTGGTCTTGAAAAGTGTGAGATATTAACCGAGTAGAAAGGCGGGCCACTGGACCATGATATATCACTCCGAGAGCAGAATAGTAAAACCAAACCTTCATATGATACAAGACTTTCAATCAATTAAATCATACCACTGAGCATGACCTGGACCCTTCTTCTTCATCTTTTCCTCGTGGAAGTCTCCCTCGAAAACAACAGGAACCTGCTCGCCAAACCCTCTCAGCTATACACCATCAGCAAAGTGCAAAATCCGCAGATATAGGCATACCATTGATATCAGCTTCAGAACATTCCTATGATGATCCGCCGTACCAAACGTCCAGCCTGCATCTCGATTTGGCGGTACGTATCGGGCCCTCACCTCTAACCTCTCAAGGCTATTCTGTATATACCAAACATCCAGCAACGTCTCTATCGTCTGCAACCAGCATTTGGCGTTTCCTGAGAAAAACTGCGGGTTATAGTTCAAATCCATCTCCAGCACCACAAACCGTAGATTCTGCAATGTATTTTCGCTCACGAATTCCGTGACATCCATCGGTTTCGATAATTGGGGAATATACGGCGGCGGAGAGGAGAGGACGAAAGTTTTTTCGTAGAGGACTTCATGGGCTTCGGATGAGGTTTGGTGATTGAGGAGGAGGATGGAAGGAGTGGTCGTCGAGTTGAAGTGCGGTATGGAGAAGCATAGCGGGGGACGTTTGGTGTTGGTTTCTATCTCAGCACGCTCGGGTAGTGCTCGGGCAGGCCGGATATCGTTGAATGTCTCTGTGAGATGAGGCCAGTCGACTGCGTAGTCGAGGATAGCGCAACGAAGCTCTGGAGGTAGTTTTAGGAAGGGGAAGATAGCTTGGTTTGATGCCATAGGTAGTGCTTATGTGGCGGGGCCGCGTAACGTTGCCTTTCTTACTGTGTAATTTCTAGTATGTTTCTAGTATGTGAGATAGCGTTCTGAGATGAGAGATTGACATAATTTGATGTCTCTGAAGATTCGTCTGTTGGTGAAGCAGAGTTGGACATTGTGTACTAGTATTTACCGGTTGGTGTGATGTTGGTATGTTGGTAATACACACCACATGTGACATTGACATTGACAATGGGCAGATGTTTAGAGGCTGCAGCCTCGTGACAGCCTGCGAGGATCAACCCCTTTTTATTGGAGCGAGCTCGGCAAGCTAAGCGACAGGGGTAAAAGGGGACCCTGCGCCTGCGCCTGCGCCTGCACATGCCCTGCCAAATTACCCCTCGTTTGGTCTCATCTGATCTCATGCTCGTCCTCGTCTGTCTCTCTCTGGAAAAACACATCGGAGAAAACGGTCTCCGCTGCCGAGCCCGGCTTCACTCCCGGCTCTACTTCTCGCGACATGCATAAGCCTCTCTTACCTCGTTACCTGGTAAATTATATTTCTTACCCAACTGCCCAGATGAGGTCGGATCAGCCGCCAATTTGAGGAAGCCCACTCCGCAAGTTCCTTCGACATCCGACCTAGCCAGGACATCTACAGGACATCTACAGGACATCCACGTGCTTGATTGGCGGCCATTATCATTGCATCTGACGCCATTTAACGCCTTTTGCTGTGAGATTTACATCCACTTAACCCCATACACGAAGTACATACCCGGCTGCTAATTTTCCCGCAGGAGCGGCACTGAGCTCAATACCCCACACTAGGAATTGTGGGAACAGACCCTTGTATTTTACAAAGTACCCTTTCCGCTGCACCTCAAAATGTGGCAAGTTCCCATTCTTCTGAATTTCTGTTTCCCTGCGTCACTTTGTTCTCTTGGCTTTGCGTTTTTGGAACCTCTCGATAAGTTGTTCGCCAATATGCGTTTGCAACATCTTTCCCTCAGCGGGCTTGTAGCTTCGGCCGTTGCTACCAATCTTTATGTTTCTTCATATATTGGAACGGTTACTACGTTGTCATTGAAGAAGAGTGCAGACGGAGATTACTCGTTGACGACTGTTGCTGTGAACAATGGCTCAGCACCTAGTCCAACCTGGCTCGAGAAGGACAAGAAGAATGGCGTAGTGTACAGTCTTGATGAAGGGTTCACTGGTCCCAATGGATCAATTTCTTCATACAAGACTTCTGCCTCTGGAGAACTTACCCAGATTGATCGACACCCCACCATTGGCGGCCCTGTGAGCACGATTATCTACAATGAAGGGAAGGCTATTGCCGTGGCCCATTAGTACGTTGAATTCTTCCCTCTTTGTAGCAACATAGCTAACAATTCATATAGTGGCGGCTCTGCAGTATCAAGCTGGAGCATCCTCCCCTCAGGCGGCCTCTCAAACCTCCAGAACTTCCCCTTCACGCTCTCAAAGCCAGGCACAAACCCCGCCAGACAAGAAGCCCCTCACCCACACGAAGTTCTCTTGGACCCCACTGGATCTTTCATCGTATCCCCTGATCTCGGCGCAGATTTGATACGTGTGTTCAGCATTGGTAAGTCCTGAGATACCTCAAAAATAAATCATCCACCCATACTAACCTCTCCCCTGCAGACCCCGCAACATCCCTCCTCACCGAACAAAAATCCTTCTCCACACCCCCCGGCTCGGGCCCCCGCCACGGCGCCTTCTACGTCCCCGATGCCAAAGCCCACCAGCCCCACGCTCCTGCATCAACCTTCTTCTTCCTCGTCTCCGAGCTCGCCAACTCTGTTACATCCTACAAAGTAACATATGGAAAGTCGCTCAGTTTCGAGCAAGTCTTCACCAGCGGCATTTACGGGCCTCAGAGCACGCCTGTTGGCGCTGCTGCTGCTGAGGGAATTTTGTCTGTAAGTATTTTCCCTTCTTTTTATTTTGTAAAAATGAAAAAGAGTGAAAACGAACGGAAATTAACCTAAAACAGCCCGACAACAAATTCCTCCTTACCTCCTCCCGTAACGCAACACTCTTCCAAATCGAAAATTTCGACCCAAAGAACAGCACCAAGATCCCCTCGGACACGCTCCAAAGCTGGGCCATCGACGCCGCGACTGGAAAGCTAAACTTCAAGCAACTTGCGCCAGCAGGTGGATCGTTCCCGAGACAGTTTTCCGTTAGCAAGGATGGGACGCTTGCGGCGGTTGGGCTGCAGCAGAGTGCTAGGGTGGTGATTGTGGAGCGGAATGTGAAGGATGGAACTTTTGGGAAGTTCGTGGCGGAGGCGAATGTGCCTGGCGAGGTGACGAGTGTGATTTTCGATGAATAGATGAGATGGCTTTGGGTCAAAAATCCGGGAAGATAAAAAGAAAGGAGATCTCACATCACATTTCGTGTACATAAACTTGAACATCAAAAAGCCAAAAGCAAATGCAAATTTATTCAAACCAAAGTACTACCTGTCTTCCAACTCCATTCCGTCATCAACAACGCCATCCGTCTCCGTCCCGTCCATCATATAACTCGTAGGTCCATTCTCACTCCCACTCCTCAAATCCTCCTGATTCGGACTCTGAATCCGTATCCGCCCCCGACTCACATAATGGACCTGCTCCCCCACCCACCCCGCACCCCTCTTCAGCACCCCCCAAAGCCGCTCCTGACTCTCAACCAAATGCCTATCATCCCTCGGATTCTCACTCGCCTCAACCTTAAACTGATACTTCAAACAATCCTTCACCGTCACCAAACCCGTAAGCTTCCCATGATACTCAATCAGAATCACCCTCGGTCCTATCTTTCGGAATAATTCCATGACTGTTTCTAGAGGTAAGCGCGGGTGCACGGTAACGGGCGTAGCGTCTATGAAGCGGGAGAAATCGACGGCGGAGGAAGCCATGCCTTCGAATGTGACAGCGGGCGTGGTGGGCGTAGTTGGGTTCAGTGTGGCGGGCGGACTGAAGTAGCATTTTGCGGTGGGGCTGATGGAGCGGTCGCGTTTTACTCTGTCGATTGCGTAGCGTAGTTCTGTGCGGCCTATATATCCCACCAATATATTAGACGTGCGGTCTTCTACGATGGGAAAGCCTTGGTATTTGTCTTCGCGGAGGAGTTGCTCTACATTCTTCATGGTGAGGCCGGTGGTAGGCAGGGCGACGACTTCGGATGTCATGACTTGCGAGACGGGGACACCGAATGTGTGTTCTTCTTTGTTGTCGAGGAAAGGGAAGCCGCTGAACCAGATCATGCGGTCTGCGATGCCGCCCTTGCCGAAAAGCTCGCTGACTGCTTTGGTGACGCCGACTACGATCATGGTGGGGAGGATGTAAGTTAATGCTCCGGTGAGCTCGAACATTATTACGACGACGGAGACGGTGATGTGCATTATCCCGCTGAGTGCTGCTGCTGCTCCGAGGAAGGCGTATGTTCCTGGGGTAATGCAAGGGACGTCTGGTTGGCAGGCGGAGAAGAAGACGGAGGTTGGGTAGGCTTCGTGGAGGGCTTGGACTAGGATTCCAACTGTTCTGCCGAAGGAGGCGCCGATGGCCATGGATGGTACGAAGATACCTGCTGGTACTTTGCAGCCGTATGAGATGATGACGAGGAATGTTCGTAGAATGGTGGCCAAAGCCAGTGAAAGAACCATCCTCCATCGGTTGTCCTTCTCACATATTCCGTTATAGTCCTCTGCTCCCTCGCATTCCAAGAACAGAATCTCCATGCTCTCAGTCATATCTATCCTGAGAAACATATTTGGGTAACATATAATGGCAGTTCCGGTTGCCAATAACGTTGCTTCTAGCACGGCGTATTTGGTTAGATATTTCTTTCGAAATGCCTGTGCTCGCAGATTCCACTTTATGACAAAAGCTCCGTAGAGCCCTCCAAATATGCCAATGATGATGTAAAATAAGACCTCGAAGAAATGCCACGATCGATCATATCGAACCTGGAACATGACCAGCTGCCCTGTTCGGAAAGGATTCATCAGTGAGAGCGTGGCAGTTGCGACCAGCGCGCAAAAATAACTCCTCCACATGGTTTTGAGAGGGAAGTACGATGACATTTCCTCGAGTGAAAATAGCACTCCTCCAATCGGGCTACCAAAAGCCACTGCTACACCTGCTGCAGCACAAGCACTGAGAATTTCCCTCGTCTTCGCAGCATTTCGTTTGTACTTGTCGAAAAGTCTCGATATGACATTACCGGTACAAACGGCGTAATGGACACTGGGTCCTTCCTTCCCGACTGACAACCCCGAGGCAATCGCAAGGGGAAGAGCCACTGATTTAATAGCCAGGGTCCAGAATCCAAGGAATCCCTTCATAACGAATCCAGCTATAATGCATTTGATCTCTGATATTCCCGATCCGGCGGCATATGGGGCGAATGCGCGTACTAAACTCGCAGCCGTGAGCGCAAATATTGTCTAAATCCGTCAGTCAAGCCCAGAGGAAAGTCTGGGGAGAACAAACCGCAAATAAAATGTATAACACATAATTGACCGGCGCCAACGAGCTCCATCGATGCCAATCATCACATCCTATACCAATAAAATCAGCCAACCGCATAACTCCCTCCGCTCTTCGCAGCACCTACCATTCTCCTCCCCCCAACAGCAAAAGCTCTCATTCAAGTAGAAAGCAGTCTTGCAATACCCCAACTTCACATCAGACAACCACTCGGTAATAATGTTCAAAAACGCCGCATTGAGTCCAATAGCAGCCCCAATCAGCGTCACCACAATCCAGCCCTGCGCCGCTTCATACGATTCCCATATCCGATATCTCCAGCCGGCGCGCCCGCCTCGCTCGAAGAATCCCGCTGTTTCTTTCCGGCGCACTTTTCGGCGGATTTGTTCTTTGGCTGCGTCTTGTACCCAATCTATTATTCGTCAATCGTAAGCCCTCTTTCCATCATTGTCCTCGAGATAAAATGCAAGTACCTATCGTAGTAAAATCCTATTCCCCCAGACAATTAGCAAACGCACAATCTTAATTCCCATTTCCCCCAAAAGAAGATCGCATACCTCATATCTCTTAATCTCCTCAATCTCCTCATCAATCCGCGCTTCCACTCCAGTCGCAGCAGCAGCCTCGCCCTGCTCGGCGCTCGAAATCGCAAACGAGAGGCGGGACGTCACAGACGGTCGTCGCAGCAGGCCCGGCGTGGGCACGTTGAAAGAGGAGGATCGGGAGTTCATGGCCCTGGGAGCCTTGGTGTCATATTTGTGTCTCGGGTTGTAGGAGGGAAGGCTGAATGATGAGGCCGCCTGGGAAGCTGTTCGTCTGAAGACGGCGCCTCAGCCACGTGTGGCGCATGCGCTGCCGAGCCGAGTCCTACTTCTCGAGTTCTAAATTGAAAATCGTCGTAAAATTATGATTGATTCTTCTGAATATTAAGAAATTAATGTAAGACTCGTGTCATAAAATCCCAATCCGAGCACGGTCTAATCTAAGTATTAAACACGTCACCCCAATCCCGAACTTCAAATCTCAACAATGGCACCTTTCCGCATGTCGCAGCACCAAAACGCGGTCAAGACTGGGTCATTAAGCGTTCCCCTTCAATAATCACAATGTTCTCGTATCTTTTTTGTATCTCAAGTGGGATATTCTTCATACTAGGTGATAGGCCATGGGTAACGGTTCCCGGAGATCAAAGCAACGTAGGGCTAGCTTGGGATATTGGTTATGGTTTCATGTTCCAACTTTGATTGCAACGCTATCTATAATGCAGCCGTACCGCGTTTATCCTATTTCATGACTTATTAAGTCTTGGGTATCGTTCGAATCGAAATGACAATGCTACCGTATACAATGCGAAAAGTGCGAAATCCAATCATGAGGTCATTGTACGTGACGCAACATCTCTCCCTTTAGGTAACGACAACCGTTCTCTCATCTGTTTCAAAAGCTCACCGACAGTGAAGGGCTTTGAGATCACAGAATCCTATGCAGTATTAGTATATCCCGGTGTGGATGAGAGGAATAGACTTACTATCCCGCTTGCCAACGCCTTGTTCAGCTGCTCATCCCTTGCATTCGCGGTAGTAGCGATCATCTCAATATGAGGTCCAATTAATTGACCATCTGTCTCCCACTTCCTAATCTCTTTCGCGCATGTGAGGCCATCCATAACGGGCATTTCCCAATCCATCAAGACGATGTCCAGCTTTTTGCCTTCGACATTTCCGCGCCACAGTCGCGTTTCCTTCAGCCTCTCGAGAGCTTCAACACCATGATTCGCGATAGTCACAGTACAACCCGCCTTCTCCAGCTGTCTCGCGAGAACTTTCTGGTTGACCTCATTATCTTCGACGAGTAGAACGTGCATATGGTTTAAATCGATACTCGCGGACGGTTCAGCTACCGCTGGGTTCGAGATTGAGCGCAATGTCGGGAATGGAAACTCGTCGGGTTCCGCAGTATGTGTCTCCATAGCCCTAGGAGTGACTTTGTGCGCTTCAATGTAAAATACAAACGTGCTGCCCTTACCCGCTTGTGATCTGACACCGATTTCGCCCCCCATCTTCTCGGCGAGCTTTTTGCAAATGAACAGACCGAGGCCCGAGCCCCCATATTTGATGGAGGTTTTGACATTGGCTTGCGCGAAACGGCCGAACAGTTTTTGCATTTCTTCCGAAGTCATACCCACTCCTGAATCTTCAACTGCGAAAGTCAAATATAAGATTGGCCCGGGGTTCGGATCGCGAATCATCAATTCCGGCGTCGTAGGCGCTGAATCGATTGGGGCCCACACGATGTCTTCCGGAAATGCCATTTGAGGATTTGAAGGTACTGCCCCATAGCTAATGGTGATTTTTCGCTCCTTTTCGTTCTTCGTGAACTTCATAGCATTTGTAAAAAAGTTCACAAGGATTTGTGTCACGCGAGAAGAATCGCAGGACACCAAGTCGGCGTCATTAAGCTGGATGGAGGAGTCTCCATATGTTGTGATCTCGATATTATCGGTGCGTAGATCCAGCTCGAACATGTTCAAAGTTGAAGTCACAAGTGACTGAATTTTCACTGGCTGTGGTGTAATGGAAAGCATCATGTATTCAAGTCTTGACAATTGCAAAACATCGTCGACAATTCTCCTCTGATGTTTGGCACATGTCATGATGGTCGTTGCCGAATCAATATTGGTCTGCAGAGCAGAAAGAAGTCGATCTTCACTGATACCGAGCGTCTTTACCTCTGCAAGGCTGTTCGTGATCGAGTCAGCACTCATAAGTATAGCTGACAGCGGGTTTCGCATCTCATGTGAAACAATGTCGATAAACTCTTCTTGTTGCTTTTTGGCTTCACGTGCATCATGCGCTTTACGAGCCTCGGTTTGTTCTGCCCATTTTTGGGCCGAGATATCGTTCATGTAAACCTCTGAGATGAAGTCAGTGATAGTACTAAGAAGATGTTGCATATTGTGTATTCATGCGATTAACGTGCACACAAGTTTCACTTACTGACTGATGTGACTTTGCCGTTCTCAAAAATCGGACGTAAGGTAGATTGTACTGTGGAAATATTAGCATAAGTCACTTTGTGTGCATAGATGGCTTGCGATCCAGAAAACAGAGGTCTGGTGCAAGATCCCAGAATTCCAGAGCATCTTCAATATCAACCTAGAATTTATCTTACCGTAACCAGGTTCTTCCTCGCCTATTGGAGACGTGAACTTTTTTCTCAGACGTAATTGAACGGCAACTTGGGTCTCGGTAGTTTCACTTCGAAGAACCTTTTCCCACTATAACGAGTTAGTATAATGCTTGTTTCACGCCATGTAAACCGAGGAGAATGAATTCAAGCTCGGAAAGCTCAGCCCCGCAGAGTCAAGGATAAGTGACAGATAAAGGAGTTGCTTACTGCCTCAAGGGCGATGTCTTGATCCTCTTCAAGAAATACTTCCAGAAATTGGAAAGTTTCGCCCCCTTCAATTGGTGTACAGCCCGTCAAAGAGGAATACTGGTCATTGGCCCAGAGTTTCTTGCCCTCAACTGATAATCGTAGCATGCCAACGGAGGCGTTGAGTGCCATGTCCCTAATCTGCTTATCAGATTCGCTCAACTTTTGCTCGAGTCGCTCACTGCGTCTCTTCGCTTCTTCGGCAGTGATGACGGAACCCGCAATAGAGGAAATTTTCGAAGCAACATCACGCATGAATTGATTGTGTTCCTCGTCAACTGGCCGCCGAGGATTCACCCCCACCACCAGGTAACCAATTGTTTTTCCGGCTCCAGATATTGGGAGAACACTGACGAAATTGCTGCTGATGCGCTCGTCGCTCTTCTCATCCTCCTTGAAACCCCATTGGACGCCAGAAAACCGATCATCTACCGGCACAGTGAGAATCTCCCGGCCAGCTCTACGAAGCAGATCGATAATGCCCTCGGTGCTGTCGATGTTCGCCTTTTCCACGGCAATTGGGTGGCCTTTGGGCACGCCAATACTGTCACGGAGATGAACGATTGCAATTCCTGGAGCAGTCTCGTCGTCGATCTCGTATAAAAGAGCCATGGTGATATCTTTTGGGTTCAATTGGAGGGATCTCATGACATAACTGGCGAGATCCTTATCGGCTAAGCCGATTGGAATGTCCATGCTATTGAGCATCTTGGTCCTGCGATTGCCAACTATTTGCTTCGTAACTTCGTGGGTGGCATTGTGGAACCCTTCGACCTTGCCAGATAAACCTCTGACGGGAGTGAAGTTACCCGTAAAATAAGTTTCTTCCTTGACATTGTTGCGCTCAACAAACAGTGGGATCTCATACACGTCAGAAGCAAGCCCCGATTGCTCTGCCAAGTCAAACATTGGGTTGATGTCGGCCCAGATCTCAGGGAATCCGTCCTGGAACCTTTGACCCACTGCAAGTTCTCAGATTCAGTATTACTTATCAAGCGGTTTCCGCGCGATTCGCGAGTTTCAATACTCCTTTTGAATGTCTCAGGAGCGCTGAGACAACGAAAAGTAGTATCAAGACTTGTGAAGTGTACAATCAAAGGAATAAAATGCTCGGGGAATTTGCATACTAAGTTTGGGATGGGCCTTGCCGGCCAATGGTGCAAAAGCTGCATTGTATATGGCAACTTTCTCCGGGCCCCCTATAATTCGGTGAGCGTGGATTCATTCAACTTGACGTACTAGGCTACCCACAGTATAAACAACATGATTGCGAGTCGGGAAGGACAGTAAATGTGTGCAGGCGAAGGGCCAGATCCCACGTTTCCAAGGGGCCTAGCGGTGAAGCAGCCCAGTCTGTCGATATAAAAAACTGTATGTGATCGGTACGAGGGAGCTGGGTATACCAGAGGTCGCTGAAAAGGGGGGAGGATAAGGGGGAGGATAAGGGTGCAAGTGAGCCAATCCCAATGCCAGCCGACACGGCATGCAGTTGCTGTGACTGTGATTCCGGCGGGTAGTCGCGTCCTCGTTCGGGATCTCGATCTCGATCAGCGCCGGCGGACATCTCGGACTCGGTTGCGCGACTTGCGCCTTCCCTGTTGAAGTAACGCGATGCAACCTGTTGCAACAGAGTTTCATTCTTGGGCCCGCGCTGTCATAGGCCACCACCCACGGGAAGGTGCAATACTATGTCTACGGTACGCAATGCAAAGCCGGGGGAATGGGAGTCCGTCGAGAATCAGCTCCGGGTCAACGTTGCATTAAAGCCTCAAGCGCACACATTCTCCACGCGCACATCAAGTCCGACACGCGCTATTTTAGTCTCATGCCATGCCCTTGGCTACGTCACTATCAAACTTTATTTCAACGATATTCACCCGGCAGCCGGCGTAGATTCAGTCATTACTACATGTATCCTGCGGCGATGTACGCAGTGAATAGCATCATGAGCGGTGGACGAACGTCAGCGCGGAAGTTCAAGACGCACACGGTCGATTCCAAAGAGGCATCTTGGTTATATGTACCAGAAAGTGAAAGTCGACGTCTTTCATCTCTTTATTTTAACAATTCCTGAATGCGAATCACAGTTTTAGTTTTATATCAAGTGCTCAGTAATAGTTCGCTACAACCTGCAATGTTTAGCAAGCTTGCTGGTCGCAAAACAGCATGACCAACAAAATTCGATCTACAAACGAATCTAGGTAGGCCCACATCCCCTGAAATTTCAGGAACATCAGGACTTATTAATAATATCGGCGATTTGCAAACCTCTGCTTAAGACTCCTTGCCTCCAAATCCACCTCTTCAGTCACATCGCGCCAGTCTTCCAAACATACCTCAGACTCATGAAAAGCCTGTGTAACAATATCGAATCGATGCCCAGCCCACACGCCTCGGTGAATATTCAAATTGGCGCATGCTCCTGGATCATTTGACCAACAGGTCCGCATCAGCAAAATAAAATTAAAGTCCTCAATCCCACGGCTACCATCTTCCGACATTACCCTAGCACCAAGTTTTGCAGAAGACACACTCTCCCGAGTCGTGAGATTCCTCAATATCCACGGCTGACTATCAGGAAAGAACTCCAAACACTGCATGTCCTCTTCGAGTTGCTTCCATCTCCCATCCGGAATCAAAATCTTCCCCGCATGTTCCACGATTGCGCCTCTCCACACAAGGTGCTCGTCTTTCAGACACGACGGAGTGTCGTAAAGAGCCCAAAAAAAGCGTTGCGCTTCACACATAGAACCAGTTCCATCGCCCCTCCCTATCTCTTGCAGGAAGCCGTCCTCCCGAAACGAGGGAGGCAAGTCTGTTGATTCAGAGTGTTGAAATGCGACCTTTTTTCCGGCCCAGGGAGCCGCAGTCTGAAGTATATCGAGCTGGATGTGGCGGCGCACCAAAGGCCAGAACCTCTCTGAAGAGAAGCCGAGCGCGACGAGATCACTTTTCTCCGGAAGAAGAAATCTGATAACAATATCAAGAATTTCATTAGAGAGTCCTTCGATAGTCGACCACCCGGGTACCGAAGTTCGGGTATATGGGTTCCGGATCAATTTCCCTTCATTGCTCTGAACCTGGGATGGGTGCACTGGTCTCGCAAGTTTCGACCAGGCATCAAATTTCGTCCCTGGACTCATGAAAATGTTCTTTAGATCATCATTGATCGCGAATGTCGGAATTCTTTCCTTTTGGCGATTCTCGGGACAAAGCACCCGCCATTGCTTCCAGCTATCCATAGTAACGGCTGTCTAGAAAGAATTTCTCAGAAAGTGGTCCAGTAGCCCACCTTCATGTCGAGTCTAGATTTGCGACATGACAGCTGATTGCGAGAGCGATGAGGAAAAAGACAGGTGCGGTTGAAGTAGCAGCCTAAGGGACGGTCACGTGTGACCCACCAAGTCAATTCGCATTCTTCCAGGTAGGTAAGTAGGTAACATTACAATAGCATTCAAGCAGGATTGAGAGACTTTGCCGCCGGTACGGATTAAATTTAAAGGTTCTCTTTCTAAATTCTTGTTTTAGTCTATACACCTGAAACTTCAAGTTTAAACTTCATATTCCAATCTTATCTGAACGCTGTCTGAACGCTGACGGGTCGCCCCTGCTTTACTGATTCTTTTGAATTTCTATCGCCGAGATTTCTAGTTTAGCTAATTGAATAGCTCTCTAATTTGGAGTCTACATGTTGACCTGCACCCTAAACGCCGAAGTCCTTCTTGTTGGCAACAACCCATTCTTCAAATGTTGTCGGTTTCTTGCCGCCATACTTCAAAATATTACCCGCAGCCTCTTCGTTGTCGTTACCAAGATACATCCCAGTGGGTCCCATACTGTCCCTTATCATCTCCACCAAATGCTCAGCAACTGGTACCGGAAGCCTAGTAACCTCCACGAACAGCTTCAAGCCCGCCTCCTCATCAATCTCTTTCACCTGAAGCTGCTTCCCTAAAACTTTCCCTACAACACCAATCGCCTCCCTCTGAGTCGTCAACGTCGGCCCACGAAGCCTGACAATATTCTCCCCCTTCCAACCACCTGCCACCAATGTTCCACAAACCCTCCCAATATCCCCGGGCACAATCCAATCAAATTTAGTTTCGGGGTAAAGCACCTTCACTTCATTCCCTTCAATTTTCCATCTCGTAATGTTACTTGCGAAATATCCCGGCCTCACAGCCGTATAACCCTTCTCTCCAAACACGTCCCTCAAGTTCAACTCAACCTGGGCATGCGAATACCCAATAAAGTCATGCTGGTCAACCTTTTCCAGCTCTCCTTGAACCCCGTTTGAGCTCAGGAAGACCACGAAATCAATCCCAGCGGACTTCAAGGCCTCAAGGCTGGATTTCATGAAGTCGGCCATGCTAAATGCGATGTAGATGAATGCATGCTTAGCTCCTGTTTGGGTAACAGCCGCATGAAGTGTCTCCGGCTTCGTGAGATCAGCCTGGACTTTCTCAAAGCCCTGATCAGAAGGGAGATTCGGAATTGCTTTGGAAGTGTCTCGCATAGCGAGGTACACCTTTGCGCCATTTTCGTGTGCAGCAAGAGCAGCTGCTGAGCCCACGGCCCCCGTCGCGCCGAAAATGATTGCTTTTGTTGAAGGCATGAGGAGTGAAGGTCCTTGGAAGCTGTTATTTTTGAGAGGTGGTTCGGGATGGGTTTTCAGGTACTCTTTATAGAATTCCCTAGCCCACCCAAACCACCATTCTGCCTCTTCTAAATCTTTCCTTGGGCGGGGCTCGGCCATACCGGACTTATAGAGAGACATAAGTGTACGCTTCGATTCATTTGATTGGTATTTCGGAGATAAAATCTAGGACTGTGGGGGATGATTGGAAATAAAAGACCGAAATAAGGACATATTGAAATGCCGTGCCAGTATGTGGAGGAGCAAATACAGGTTTATTGGAGGAGATCTCGAGTGCTAATGAATGATTTGCCCTGTTAAAGGAACACCTCCGATCCACCCGATCCGGGCGGCCCGTCGCCGCAGGCGCGTTTTGTACGTAGAAAGCCTCGCAACATCGTAAAAACTAAATAGGACTTTCGACTCGAATCTCACGCTGTGCATTTGAAGCAGAATCCGTGGACTCTGCTTTTGAAACTTGCGAGCTCATGTTGACTCAGACGATTCCTAAATTAGGAGAAAGGATGGCGCGAGCTTAAGCTTCTTTAGGCAATAACCTACGAGGCGACGAGAAACACGATGGGAATCCTTTCGCGGGACGAGCCGTAGTCGTGCTGTAGTCTGCAGGATGCGCGCTCCGACGACCATAATACTGGGAAGCGGCAGATGCCGGAATGGGTGTTTGCTTGGGGGGCATTGTTTACGTGACAGCTTCTGCTGCTGTCCAGGGTGTTCTATACTTTTTTCGTTTGGGGCTCAGGACCTCAGGTTCTGATAGTGTGGCGGGGTAAATTTAGCGAGTTCCCCCTGAGTTTTTAGGAGGTGGCGCTTCTGTAGCATCTTGAGGCAACCGCAGTAATCCATTTACGGAGGGATGTTATTCAAAACTGTTTCTGGATCTTTATGGCATTTTGAAGATAGACGTCCTACGATTCGAAATATTTTCCTAACTTGTAGCCGTTTTTCTAGAAAAGATATCAGCCTTGGGCACAGCCAAGAAGAGACTCCGCCTCTAAAGGCGTTAGCAAGCCCTATCATGGGAGGAAGTACCCTGGTCAGCTGCAGCTTTCAGCCCCTCATACAGGCAGCGATACGTGGGCAGGGAGAAGAACATCAATTAAATTCGTTGGAAAAGAGTGAAGTCTTTTTCGAATTGATCATTCTTGAATACAGCTCCTTTAGTCGTAACGAAGTAAAGTTGTATAATTTTGCTTTCTTTTCACAAATCGACCCTCTGGAATTTTCTTGGTGGTGGTGATTTTGTCTCGAGGAGCGGGAAGTGATGTTGCATTAGCACTCTACATGCAGTAAGGTGGGCTTTTAACGTGTCGAGCGACCATTGGACCATGGCTCTAGGGGCAACGATCTCTCAGAGGTTATAGAGCCTCTTCTGTCATTATCAAAGTTTGAAACAGCCGCTGCTAAATATTGGCCAGGTCGCAAATGCTTGATCCTATCACCGCCATTGGGTTAACAGCTTCCGTCGTTCAACTAGTAGATGCGGGGTATTCATTCATCACCAAATGCAAGGAGATTTACAGATCAGGCTCCAGCACCGAAAATCTCGACATCGCGGCCATCACAAGCGATCTCCAGAACGTGAACCTCGGGCTAATTGAGTCACTAGAGGCAGCAACACGAGAACACCGCCCGCCTGCATCGACCAACAATCCAGACGATATATCATCCGAAGACAAGACAGACCAGGTAAAGCTCCTCCCAAAATTGTCAACTTTGCAATTTCTAACAATACTGAATCAGGCACTTTTGACATTGGCCGGGAAATGCCAAGATGTATCAAAAGAACTTGTCAAAAAACTGGGCCAAATAAATGAGGATTGCAAAGCAAAGAAATGGAGAAGTTTCCGCCAGGCTGTGAAGAACGCATGGACGCGGGATGACATCGAGGCGATGGCCACCCGGCTTTTGGCTACAGAGATGAACTGCAATTCAACTTGATTGTTTCTATCAGACTTAGGCTCAAACATGTTCATGTGGAGAATGAACAACGTTATAAGCAACTGAACATTGAGGGGCAAGAGACGATTCGCAAGATAGTCGACAAGAACTGCAAAGTATTTGCGAGTAGCTTAGACTCACAAACGGAGACTATGCGTCAAAGACACGATCTCAGTGACAACTATACCCAGCAGGGATTCCGAGAGCAGAGTCAGCAGCGCCGCTCTGCGGAGGAAAGGGCTTCAACGAGGCATGATGATATCAAACGAAAACTCCAAGAGCATGAGATCTTGGCGGATCGAAGGGAGGAGGCCATCCTCGCCGCTATCAACGAGACGAAATCGAAATTCAACGCAAAGTCGCTCGAGGCTGAGGTTCTAGACCATCTAGACTTTCCCAAGATGAGGGACCGCGAGGGCGAAGTTTCGGAGCAGTACAGGGATACATTTGAATGGGTCTTTAAAGGAGACTCTGAGAACAAGCAACAATGGCCGAGTTTGATAAATTGGCTGGAAAATGGAGATGGCTGTTACTGGGTTAGTGGAAAGCCTGGCTGTGGAAAGTCAACTTTGGTGAAATTTATTTCTGATGATCCCCGAACCTCATCCGCTATACGAAAGTGGGCCCCTCGAACGCGCTCTTTGTTGGGGCTAGAGCCATGGGCTCCCAAGCATGGAATCATCACGGCTTATTTTTTCTTCTGGAATGCTGGAAGCTATATGCAAAAGTCAGAGATTGGTCTATTGCAGACATTGTTATACGATCTTCTTTGCCAATGCCCCGCAATTATATCACGAGTGCTTCCAAAGTTATACGAGACCGCGAAGGGCGGATTGAGAATGCCAGATTTATCGATCGGTCAGTTGAAGGGCGCATTTCAGAGGCTTACCGAGTTCGGTGGGTCTCAATTCGGAATATGTCTTTTCATTGATGGCCTAGATGAGTATATTGCGGACCATGGGACACACACCGAGCTTGCTGAATTCTTCGTATCGCTTTGCACTTCGTCTAAAATTAAGACCCTACTTTCAGCGAGGCCGCTCCCAGCATTCGAGGCTGTTCTGGGCGACTGTCCAAAGATCAGATTGCAAGATTTGACAGTGAATGATATCGATTTTTATGTCAGAGACAGGATCAGCAAACACAGACAGGTAGCATTTTTCAAGGAAGAAAACCCTACAGCTGTTGGTGAGCTCATCAAAGAGATAACGGTCAAGGCCGAAGGAGTTTTTCTGTGGGTGAAACTAGCGGTTACCACACTCCTCGAAGGAATCCAGTCATACGATAGTGTTGAGGATCTCAAAAAACGTATCTCGGAATTTCCATCTGAAATGGATGATTTTTACTTGGCCATGTTGAGAAGAGTCCTCCCCAAATATCGCAAAGAAGCATCTAAAATGTTGCGATCACTCACCACATTTCGCAACCTTGGCTTGGAGACGCTCACGGCATTTGCGATGTCTTTAGCAATGATAAGCGATTTTGACACTTCGAAGATTGATAGAATTTCAGAGGATGAAGTGATCAAGTGGGGCAAGACCTTGGAACTTCGTCTCGGGGCGATTTGCCCTGGCTTTTTTGAAGTTCACCGCAAAGCATTGACTAAGGATGTAGCTCCAAGGCAAGCATGGCGTGAACTTGCAATTCATGTGCGGTCTCTATCAGATTACCGAGAAGTGGGAGAATCGAATGATCGAGCACCATCAAGAACGCACGTCGGGGAATATGAGTCTTGGAAGGGCGCCCAGGTGGAATTTATTCATAAAACTGCCGCCGATTTCCTCAATCAAAATCGTATCCAGTCGATTCTCGTCAAGACTATCTCCCAAGAAGGCTTCCATCCTCTAAGGAACCTCTTACAGTCATGTATTATTCGGGCGAATTCTTTCCCGTGCGCATACGTACTCGGGCTACCCTCTGGTGAAATGGGCAAACTTCTCTCAGAAGTGTTTCTATTTGCTTGGCATGTGGAACAGCAGACGGGAGAGTTACTGGATGAGATGCTAGATGAACTCGAAAATATCATCGGCCGGCAACGGAGCGAGTTGAGACTTTGGGACTCTTTGCGTAATATACCAATTTCTCAGTACGCAAGAATCGAGGCACATGTGCCGTTCGCTCGATATGAGTCTTTCGTCGGAATGGCTGCGAGACATGGACTCCACAACTACGTCGAATACAGAATCTCCGAATTTGGTCTTGAAGCGAGCGAAGTTCAAGCCAGACCACTCCTCTTCTCGCTCCTCACAGCCGACGAAACTGGCCGCTCCTTCCCCCCAATAAAGGAGTCTCCGTCAAAGGCGACGTTAGTGAAGCTTCTGCTTGAGGCAGGCGCAGATCCAAATGAGTCGTGGTATGGACTTACCGCATGGGGATGCCTGCATCACTTTTGCACGCCTCTGGTTCAAGCCCGTCACTGGAGTTGATCGCAGTGATTACGCTGACAGTATGGCCGCTATGATTATGGGAGGAGCTAATCCTAACGCCCTCTTGCAATATGGGTACGAGGGCGCCAGAGTCTTGTCACCCATCTGCATGATCTCGTAATGCGCCGGAATGACTACAAGAACGATGAGAGAAAAAGGCTATGATGAGCAGAAAAAGCGGCAAAGCCTAAGAACCACCGAGTCTTATTATAATGATAATGAATTTGGAGATTGGGAAATCGCTAATAGCCGTTGCGAGTTTTCAGATGAGCGGGAATTAGAATTTTATGAGACCCGGCTCCTAGAACTAATCAGACGTAATGGGGGTACACCACACTTCGAAGGGCGGCGCCCACTTCAAAAGGATTGCTTCGAGGAGCCGGCACGCTTGCCATATACCAACAAGAACTCTTTCTGGGCTCGGTGGCAAATGGCCAAGACCAAAATGCTAGATCCTAAACTCGGCAAGGCTGTTTGGCAAAGACGTGGTGAGAAGCAATGTACCATTATTTGGGACCCGAAAAGTTGATTACGCGATATTGCCGCACTTCAACCTTTCCACAAGCCTCTTTCAGGGTCATTTTGAGGATTCCTATACAAAATTCCTTTGACTTTCAAGAAAACCATTGCAGTGTTCGGGACGAGCCGGCCGTACCTAGCCTCAGGATGCGCACTTGGACAACCATAATAGCGAGAACGCCGATTATCGAATACCGTGATGGAGATGGTAATGTGCACGGCAACTTTTATGGAGGCCATATATACCATATCCTTCGTTTAAGACATAAAACTCGGGGATTTTAGTCTGTGGATTCACAGCATCCGGAAGTTGCGGGGTACATTTAGCGAGCCCCTGAGTGTCTCCTTGTGGCTCACTTTCCATGCAATAATACTGATAAACACTGATTGTCGCTGCTAGGGGATTCAAAAGAAGCAAATAATTGACATGGGGGGATTTTTTAGTTAGTTTTAAGAGGTGGTAATTAGGAAAAGCACTGAGCGGAGTGAGTCACCCCGATTTTAGCATTTTGCCACTATGACGTTCCTCTGGGTATATATTTCTTTTCACTCCACACAACCCCAGAATTCAATTTAAACTTCATGCATTCTGGACTTCACAATAATTTGACACCTCAATATAGATTATCGTCTGATTTGCAAAATCTTGGCAAAATTCTACTCAGTCATCGCAATCATGACCACCGATACTGGCTCCCGACACTCCCCTCTCACGCCCAAAGAGGAGTCTGCTCTGAAGGAAAGAGGACTTATTTCTGGATCCCCCGTAGATGGCAAGCGCAAAGCCTCGTGGGCACTGTTGACCACCCCCTCCAGCGACAGCAATATCACCAGCAACAACTCCAATTCTGGCTCCCCATCCAACATCACTGTACGTGTCATTGAAACACCCACTACTACCGCCAGCTTTGATCTGCCGGACGAACTCCACAGCGTCGCGACTCTAGAAGAAATGGGGTTCACAAGACCCGTTGTAGAGGACCTATTCTCGAAATGGTGTTCAAGAGACGAGTAGGATCCGGCCGGATTTGAGGATTATGCGTTCGCTCATCTAAAGAAACTGGACAAAAACATTCCCCCGTTGGAAGCGATGACTGCGCTGGGTATCACGGAGGAGCTCCAGGAGGCGTTGACTGATCCGCAGTTCAGCCAGTTTTTTGACTCGCAGACTCTGGATTATTGGTTGAAGGACACGATGCAAATGCGCTTCAACAATGCTGATCGCTTGCAGCAACGGCTGAAATTGTCTGCTCAGGGTGCTGTTGCCGGATTATGATATAAGAAGTAACTGAGGTGTATTAGATGATGGATTCCAACGTGCCACAAAGAATCGAGCAATAAAATACCGCAAGTTTTGGTGTCGGAGGGAGAGACAGGGATAACTTCTTGTGGTTTGTCCTGCTCTCTCCTACAATTTGTCAATGAATTGACATTACTTGTAATCTCTAGACCAAGATCATATTTAAAAGCAGACCTGCGTAAATCAAGACGTTTGTTCAAGTATATGTCGTCAATTGATGTCTCATATGAGGTGGAATTTATTCTATCGAGGTGGATCTAAAAGCCGTGACCGATGTCTGACTTGTACATTCAAGAACGTGCTAAGACTACGTCCAAGCACCATTCTTACTATCAAAAGCCCAATTGCCTTCCTGAAACGGCCATCCAACGAGCCCAATGGTGAGTTGAGGACTGGCTTCAATCTCCTTAGCCCGGGCTTTGAGCTCATCCACATCCCAGTTAGCCCACAGATACTTACCCTTCAAGAATCGCGCTTCCGGGCTGGCGAGCCAAAGATTAAAGTTCCCGGGTAGAGAAACTATGTGAAGTCAGCCATCTGAAATCTCAGTCAACAAACTTAAATCTACGGACCATGATCTTCATAGCCCATAGCTTCGACACCGCCAGCCTCCTTGTTCATGGCTGTATCCACCACCCCAGGTTGTAGATGAAAAACGGTGATGTCCGGATGATTAAAGCCCACCCAATCCCAAAGCCTGAATACAGCCATCTTGCCGATGCTATATGCACCAAAAACAGGACCATAGTTGATATGTGCAGCATTTGAGTTGATCTCAATAGCAACCGCACCCTTTGCCGCATATTGAAGGAACGCTTGCGCAACAATCAATGATCCTTGGATGTTTATCTGGATCGCATCCATGAATTTGTCATTGTCAACAGTCTCGATGGCATCTTGTGGCTGCAAGTTCCCAGAGTTAGCATTGCTTCATCGAAAAAAAGGAGGGGCATTCCGGATAATTCGCCATATCCTCACTTGAATGTTTCGGAAACTTTGAGGCATTCAAGGAGGGTATGGAATCTCGCGAATGGAAGAAGAAGGGGATGATTATTTTAGGGAATTCCTTACCCCAATGAACCCCGCGCTGCTGACCAAGACGTCGATTTTGCTATCTCCAACGAATTTCGCAAAAACTGCCTCTACTTGATTCCTGTTTGTGACATCGGTAGCGGCCACGAATACTTCGACTTTGGGAAATTGGTGCTCGATGGAGGCTTTGGTATCGAGGAGGGGCTGCTCTCTGCGACCGAGAAGGGCAATTCGAGCTGCGCCTGCTTGAGCGAATGAGCGGGCAGTTTCTGCACCGATTCCACTTCCACCGCCTGTAACGATCACGGTCTTGCCGTTAGCAGAAAGCTCTGGACGAGTGGGAGATATGGATTGGTAAGTGTTCGAGTGCCATTTTTTGGTTGGAGCGGGGTAAGGAGACGCCATGATGACGGTAAGATGTTTGAAAGATTGAAAAGATGGTTCAAATGCTTGATGAGGGAACTCTTTTTGAGGGAGAATGTTTAATTTTATACATCGATGAGTTTACACCTCCGGTTCAGTGACGGAGTTCTACAATTTGCGAAGCCAAGTTCGACAGCCATGTTGACGATAGCCTGTCGATAGGCTGTGTATGCCTAGCAACGAGAGGCCGTTCGGAATCCATTTTCGCCAGAGAAAAACGGCTCGGGTTCATGGAATTGGTATTGCGGGTTGTGTGTTGCTTGAAAATGTCCGCTCAACGGAATGATCTACGTTTTCAAAATGTCCCGCCCCGCGCCTACGTAAAAATCCCAGCTGACAAATCAAGGATGCTGACAAACTGACGGCTTTCCACCTTGAAATTCGTCTTTACATCTCCCCTGTTCGATTGCGGTGAAATTTGAAATGGGTCAAGGAAGCATGGAACTGGTTCTTCGGTGCGGGCAGTGCAACAAGCCGTTTGAAAAGGGTGAGTCGTGTTCTCGCCCCGTGACTTACACCGAAATTGGACTAAGGGTGAGGTATCGTAGAGTCCACTTTGAAGAGACATGGATACTATTGTCGGTCTCGAACAAACGGCAGGACCACTCGGTCCCGGTCTTGCATTTGTTGCGCGAAGCGGAAGGCGCGTTGCGACCATGACCGGCCCCAATGTTCGAGGTGCAAGGGGAAGGGCATCGAATGCCGATACCCGGCGAGCGCATCTAATAAACATTCAGGTCAAAGGAGCCCTATAATCACTGATACGCCGAATGAGCGAGGGAACTCGACTACTTCGCTAGTCGCAAGTTCTCCAAGCCCTGAAAGTCATCTAGGAGTAAGCGACGGAAGTGATACCCTTCTCGACGACGCATTCGCCGTGTCAGCTTCACAGATTGAAAGCTTTGGAGATGGCTCCCTTGACTGGAATTATCCAAATATCGATTTGGCGGGCTATTTAGATCCAAAGACAAAAGACGGAATGTTTGAGTACTCGTCATTAGAGTGGTCGCCGACAATTAATCGCTCAACATTTTCGACCAACCAAGCACTTCAAGCACAACCAAACATGTCTTATATCGAGCTATCCATCCCATTAGCTCCGAATTCAAACATTCGAAAGCTTATCCAGCGACCACAAATCAAAACCGGAACGCAAAGGACCGCCAATCTCATACTGTACACGCTGAAATCCTATCCCCGGATGCTGTTGCGTCCCAACACTCTTCCACCTTTTATTCATCCGTACTTAATATCTTCCGAGGTTGATAGTAGAGATATGGAATCACTCATCAACTGTATTAGTCTGGTACACATGATCAATAGCGGGGTCCAAGGGAACCGGAAGTTGTTCTGGAAAAATGTCCGGCTCGAATGTGAGCGCATGTATGCAGAGGTGAGTCTATTTGTCGTTCTATAGCAAGGCTCTGAGATGGCTAATCAATATTTCAGTATATGGAATTGAACAAATGGGAATTGCTTGCTGCGATGCAAGCCCTCTCAATTTACATCATCATCAGGTTGGACGAAGGCGAGACGGACCACAACAATTTTGAGTCTCTCTTAATCGCAACAGTGATAGTAAGTCTGACTTTAAATTTACCCCTTTAATTGTCACTGAAAGCATGATTTAGGCAATAGCTCAACAACTCAACTGCAAAGCAAAGGCTGCGCTTCACAACGTGGACCTCGAGCTGTCCTGGAAAGAGTGGATATTTGAAGAATCAGCCAGGCGGTGAGAATTATCCTTCTTCATTCTGGTCTATTGCATCAGAAATTTAGAAAGCTAACTGATATAAAGATTATGCGTAGTCTACCAAGTTGTGAATATGCTCGTCTATTTTGAGCCAGCGGCGATGTGCAATTTAGAAAAAAACCTCCTTCTGGCACCATTACCGGCAAAAAGACAGCTTTGGGAAGCAACCAATGAATCTACGTGGAAAATGGAAAGTACGAGTGGACCTGAAGTTCAGGCTGCGTTCGGAATGGCTGCGAATGGAGACTTAGTCAAACTAGAGGAGGGGCAGATATACTTCAATGCAAATTGGGAGGAGTGGTGTTCGGGTATGGACAGTTTCGGGGGTTTGGTTATGCTTGCAGCTTCACTGATAGCATAGAATTTATCGATTTAATTCGTTTGTTTAGTCCTCGCGTTTGTACCTGCCATTTGTACCACTCACGCGCACACCTGAAGAGATCTATATCCTTCACCATGAAGCTCCAGCTGATGAGAATGGAATCCCATTTTTTTTTTTACGGATCCAACCTACAGCTCGCTCACTAAACGGCCCTGAGCCAAAATATAAGAGTCAAAGACTCTTCAACACGTGACTTTAGGCGGGTCAGCCTAATTAATGGCAGCCTAGAGCTCTTCTTCTGCAATGTTCGACATCAAGTCAGCCTTTGTATTATCATGACCTTGATGTAGCTTTCCACACTTTCTACAAAATGTTGAACAAGAACGAGCGCGCCAAGCTGGCGAAGGATACCATCAACAACTTCATCCCCAAGATCCTCAATTCAAACCCTCAAGCCAAGGATGGGGCCAAAAAAGCGGAACTCATATACTATTTACCCGATGTATCAAAGGCCTTGCCTTCGAGTATCAACGATGACAAGTCATCGAAAGCCGTTGAAGGTGATCAGAAAGTCGAAGTTGCCGAAATCCAGGTCTCAGATGTCGCCCCAACACCTCCCAAGATTAAAGTAATTCAAAGTGATACATTTGATGCCGCCAATACTCTCATATCGACCTTACCCCCACACTCCAAGTCCCGCGTAGGAGTCCTAAACATGTAAGATACACGAGAGCCTTTCGTTCTTCTCTCGGCGAGTCTTGGGAAGCTTTGGAACCCAAGCCAATATTGTTCTAAAACCCGCATCACTGATACGCGCCTCTTAAAAAGCATCTAAGAAATGGCACTAAATTCCCTGCAGGGCATCGGCACTTCGCCCCGGCGGCGGCGTCCTGAACGGCGCACTGGCACAGGAGGAATCCCTCTGCATGCGATCAACCCTCTACCCCTCCCTGCAAGAACACTTCTACCGCATCCCCGAAGCAGCAGTCATCTACTCTCCCAATATCCTCGTCTTCCGTTCTTCTTCTCTCAACGACCTCCCAAAAGCGGACTGCTTTTTCGTCGATGTTATCAGTTGTGCAGCACTAAAGGGACCAGATGTTGTGAAGAACGCAGAAGGACAGCGGGTGTATGAGGTGGAGAATGATAGAGAAGTAATGACTATGAAGGTTCGGTTGTTATTGCAGGTTGCGAGAGAAAGGGGTGTTAAGAGGTTGGTTCTTGGGGCACTGGGATGTGGTGCGTACGAGAATCCACCGGAAGAGGTTGCGGGCATTTTTAGGAAAGTTATTCTGGGCAGCAAGAGACGGAAAGGTGTTGGAGAATTTTTTGAGGAGATTGTATTTGCAATTTTTGATGATGGAGAGAATTTGAGGGTTTTCAGGGAGGTGTTTGCGGATGTTCTTGAGTAACATCGCAAAGGACTTTGGGCATCCAGCACGAATCTGCATAATGTTGGATTTAGATGCCGTGATATTTACGAATTATATTATGCATTACTCAAGATTGAAATTGTGATCTAGGAAAGCCCGTCACGAAGGGGGGTTCAGCTCTGGAATTGCGGAGTCAATTCTCCAGGCGGGAAACAACACTTCAAAGTGCTTGTCGTCGTAATTATGGCGGTTGATTTTGCCCACGGGAGAAGTAACCAATGGCAAACAACCTATATTGTTTTCGAGTCTAACTGGTCGTGATTCAAGTGGCACAGTAGTGCGGTTGGGCCGCAACTGAAGATTTCGCGGCCAATTTTCGCAACCAGTCAAGCTGCGGCCCTCACCAGGATGTGGAGGGCCGCAACATAATGCGACTTGCAACGAAAAGCTCCCTTCGCCTAATCGAGACAACAACGTGAGCAAGTTTGTTTGGAAGCTGCTGCCTAGTAAAAGTGATGGCGTCCACCCAGCCAGCCTTTTGATCGACTCAAGTTCGATTCGTCTCGTCTGGCAGGTTATCTAGTGAGCAAACAATTTAAAGGGGAAGTATATGATGATCACCTGTTTAACGGTCTCTCTATCACTCGGACCCTCCGCAAACAAATCCTCTCTGTGCGCCATATCCGTGGTGTACAGAATCCTTGACACATTCCTGTCCGCACTTAGCGGCGGAGCATTGATGCCTGGTTGATTCGGAGAAATGCCATTTGTGGGGTCATACTGACCCAGCGACCAAATAATGCGCGTCGAGTTTTGCAGTTCAGCGGGCGTGATATGATACTGTTTCTGCAGCTGTTCTTGTGAAGGTGTAGAAACATTGTATAGCTGCCTGCAGAACCGGGTAAAAGCGCCGTCTTGCAACGCACCAGGGAGACCAGGGATGAACATGCCCTTGGGATAAGCTACGTTAGCTTGGTCGGGAAGATATTTGTCTGTCAACTATTAGGTATTGATTGCAGAAAGAGGTGGTATGTTACACTCATAAGTCAGGTAACTGAAAATAGGACTCTCAATAGCGGGGACAGCGTTGGGTACAGCGCTGGCACTCCAATCGAGGCACGATGCGCCAGCAGGACCCCACCACATCCAAAGACTTTTTTTAAGCATCTTGATAGGATCTTGTTCCGTGAGAGTAATTTTGATAATTTTATCAAGAGGAAGAGCGACGCTACTTCGTCCTGGTCGCGATGATGCGTAGTTGAACAATGCGACATTTTGGTATAAAATTTGGAGCAAGTTGTATACTAGTGCCACGTCGTTGGTACTTGGACTTTGACAGAGAGCCAGCTCTTCTTTGAGAGCTGCGGCTGTGGCGTTTGTCTTGAATCGCCCGAGGAATAATGTCAGCGCGTTCTCGATTTTCTTTGAGGCTTCGAAGGTTTGGCCTTGGTAGACGTTATTCACCCAAATGTTGAAGTTGTAGATGTTTGGGTCAGAGGTGCTAAATCCTTCTAAAGGTGGAGCGGACGCAATCGCGCCGTAGAATGCTTCCGGGTGGTTCTGGCGGAAGACAGTGGCTAAGAAGCCGTCGTATGAGCCACTCGCAACGATTCCTTTACTATCAGAAGCACCGGAGATGTTCTTTTTGAGGTAATCAACGAAGGACGCCGCGTCTTTCATGACATTATCAAGAGTCAGGTATTGGAACTTCTCAAGCTGGGCAGAGTCTGTCGGATTGCTGACTCCGAATGGTTTGCTCGTTCCAAAGTATCGGTGTTCCAGGGATACAGCTATCCCTTTAAGTTCCTTCGCCCACTGGTAATAGATAGTGGAGTTCTGAACGGTCGACGGTGATTAGCATGATATAGCCACATTGTTGACGTTTCTTGACTTACGACGCAGTCCAGGTGTCTGCCTTCCTCGCCTTGGAAAAAAAGAATAGGCCCTCCCGTTTCGAAGAACTCGGGCACTAGATTATAACGCTGTTGAAGTGTGCCGTTGGTTTTCCCAAAATGATCAATAGCTTGTGGGAACTGGCTGAAAGTGCAAGCCGACTCATTCGAAGCTGTAGTGTGTCGGTGAAGTTGAGAGCGGGTTTCGAATGCAATTGCACGTCTGAAGCCGAAGCTGATTAAGAGGAGAAAAGCCGTAAGATAATTCATTATGGTAGGTTCGGGAAAGGATCTTCAGAGATGAAAACAAAAGTGAAAAGGAGACGTGAAGAAGAAATCTAAAAAGAAACACTCACGGTCCTTTGCTTCTTATATGCCAATTTTGGCCCACACCCAGGCACGATGTTCTGTCTTTGCAAGTAATCCATCAAGAAATGATTCAGCAACAGTATGTGAGATTCAAGAGGCTTAGAATATGCGCAATTGGACATGCCAATTTTGGTATTATTGCGAGCACGTGATCTATATCTTCCCCCTAGACTGCGACTCAGCCTCTTAGCTAGGCAGAATGAGAGGAATGCGAGTAGGAATGGGCTCGTGCAGAGCGCCCAAGCACCAATAAAAAGCCCGTAAAGATTTGATCGTGAGATTTGCGGCTGTCTAGCTGACACTAAATCTAACGTAGATAACGGGGCAAGCTTCCACAATCACCATGCAAGTCAGCAGTACAAGACTGTAGGAAACAGATGAACGGCCATAAACTGAATAAGAAAGTCCTCTTGTCCAAATTCAAGACTTCAGTCATGATCTCGCCGCTGCCGGGGTCTCAGGGACTAAAGCCCTATTTCGCGATCGGAGACCAGCTGAACGATGTTGCCACTAGAAATTTACATATTATTATCGTACGAAGGCAAGAACTGTAAGGTGAGGGGGTTTGGTGCTTCGTGTTCTGAAAATGTGTAGGTGCGAGGCTCGCGTTGAAACTTGCGGCATGTGAGTTTCGTATTTTCTTCTTCATGACGAGCGATAAAAAGGTTTCGGTCGTTTCTCGATCTGCAACAGAAAGAACGAATGCCCAATTGAGACATACACGTGATAGTAGACCAACCATAGGTTATCGGTTATAATATTATATGAGGGTGGGACTTGGCAGGAGAGAAAGTCCTGGTTACTGCTCTGTGTTGATCAGATGTTTGCTGATGTGAAGAGACAATTTCTCTTATGAAGTTTGCAAGAAAGACTTGGCATTTCCATCAAGGATCGATTGGGAAAGTCTTGGCATTTTAATCGCTCGAAGAAGTGCGACAAAACACGATTGCCTAATCGGGGAAAACATGTGATCCGGAACTGGACAGAAAGCTATTAGAAGTTTAAAGGAATACAGAATCAAATCTATGTTCAAAGAAGTTCCAAATAACTACCGGCAGTGATAATTGAGATTACCGGAGTAGAAAGTTTGTAGTGTTGCGTGATCGCAACTGAGATGTGTCTCGTGTGTTTTCCCCACCTCCTAGAACGAATCAAGGGAGACAAAACACAAAATGAGGCCTCATTTGCGAAATGCAACAAACTGCCTGATTGGGAAACAGCACGTGCTGAGGCCGTTCCTCTCGAACATCCTCACTGGTCAAGCTGATTCAGAGTCAGCGTAGGTTTCGGGGCTTAGAAGCCTATGGTTTTAGCGAGTGTCCGCTAAACTTTTGCGACTATCCCCTAAGCTGCGGCCAGAATCACACTTTTCGGGTCGGAACAACCTATTGTTCCGGGCGACCACCAAAATCCTGAAATAAACAATAAAATAAACAATCACTATATTATTTTTAATTAATCTACCACTATAATACCTGAAAATATTATAACTGATTCTATAGATCTTGGTACTCGTAGACCTAAAACAAAATTATTAAAAATGGCAAAAAACTATTTTGAATTTATAAATCTGTTGTTTTTCGATTACAAAATTATTTTTTCTGTATTAGTTTCCTCTATCTTACCCCTTTCACTATTCTTAATATATTATCCTCTAAAAATTATTAAATATATAATTGAAATGATAAATTTAAATATTTAAATTCTGCAGGATTTATCTTATTTATATTCTCGAGCTCTAAAATGATATCTTATATTAAATAAAAAGATTTATATTTATTTCGTTATTTGTATATATATAACCTTTTATATGGAAAATGAGTTCTTTAATTATTGGGATATACGCGATAATATATTTAATTATTTTATATTGATTTATATAAATAGAAATCAATTTTTTGAATTGTATATAAAAATACATTTCGTCCCATCTGGCAAGAAAGAATTTTATATACAAATAAGAATTCCATTCCAATTATTAATAGAATTATTTTAATTTTTTATTTACAAATTTATTATATATCAAATTATATTTAAACCAAAAATTACAAGATTTTATAACCAAGAAAAAATATAATAATGGATAAAACAATAATCGATTTCCTGGGCCGCGTTAATAAAACTATTATTATTCCAAATAAGTTGATATTTATTGGTTTTAAAATCTAGATGATTGTTTAATATAAATTTATTTTACGGTGGAATTAATATATTCTTGGTTCAGGAAATAAACCGATAAATATTAGATATCCATTCGAATTTAATAATATTAAAAAAATAGGTAAAAAAGGTAACAAATTATAAACTATAATTGTACAATTATTTCAACAATTTTTTACATAATCTTTTAGACAAAATTATTATTACTATTTCAATAATTTTTTTATATTTATACGTTTTTTCGAATATTTACATTCTTTAGACTATAAGGCTACTAGCATATGTAGAACCAATTCGGGCGTTCACCAAAAACTAGTAAAAATAAAAAAGGATAACAAAAAAAATAAATTGGTGTGGGGAACCACCAAATCCATCCCTACCGAGTTTTGTTTGATCAATCAGATAAAATGGAAGAATATAATATTTATACTAGGGATATTGATTATATTAAATATTGACCAATATATTCTTTACTCCCACAAAAAACCTTCGATTATTTCTACATTTGTATATATAGTAAGAACTCCTTTCGGCGTAAATGAGCATACCAAAAAATTTTTTATCTTTACTTTTTTTAATAAGTATAATTACTAAATAAGTTATATCGATCTAGCCGACTAATTGTTTTCTTACAATGTTGAATTATATTATATATATAAAAAAGATTCACAAACAATAGAATATTGGTTTTTATATATTATTTTAATCAATTACTATTTTTTTAATATATAAACAGATAGGGAAGAAATAAAATACAAATTTTAAACTAATTTTAGAAAAATTATTTATCTGGGTTTTTTAGAAATGTTCAAGTTCTTAATATTGTCCAAAAAAAGGCATATATTATATATTAACTAGAACAGAATTAGGATCCCCATTATTAAATATTTCCAGATGAAAATAGCGAAGTGTAGGGAATATGTAACATAAAAAACTGCAGTTGGATGATCGGTTTCTAAAAAAAATTATATTAAACGTAATTGTTAATATGAATAACTGGGAGTTTAAGAGGATGATGGTTATTTATTGCTATAAATAATATAATATAACATTATGTAGTAAAGGCCTATATTGGGTCAACTTTCATAGGAAATAGTCAAAAAAGGAGGAGATTTCGCCAAAATGCAGCTATCTGATTGGTCGAAAAAAGCCTTGGCGCCAAGGTGTGATTCTGGCCGCAGCTTAGGGGATAGCGCTATGGCCTCTATATTGCTTTCCAGCTCGGGCTCAACTTTGAGGTATAAATCGACAGCGGGCGAGATGAAATAAAATATGGGTGGATATTGAGGATCAAATAAGTAGTCTGTTCAGCTTTCGGGGAAGGATGTTGGACCGAAGCGTAGTGATAGAACAAACGCCTTGTGAGGATAACTCGAGATTACGGGCATACGTAAACTCCTAATGGTTGAAGTCAAAGCTTCGAAGGTACCCATTTCGGCGCTCTCCTCTCTGCAAAAGCAAGCATTCCTTCTCTCGCATTCTCCCCATGCATCAACTTCTCTGCGAATTTCTCGGCCATCATACGACCAGCCTCATCAACAGAAGCGGTCTCCCAAGCCTGTCGCACCCCCGCTCTACTCACAACAATACTGTCTGGCGACATCCCAGCAATTAATCCAGCGAGCTTCACTGCTTCTTCAACCAACTTTTCGCTAGGGACGATTTTCTGTACCAACCCCCATTCTTTGGCCTCTTCAACGTGAAGAGTGTATGCTGTCAATACAAGCAGCATAGCTCTCTGCAATCCGAACGTACGGCAGATTCTAGGAAATGCTCCTTCTAATGCAGCGGTGCCTCGTAGAACATCAGGAAGTCGGAAGTTAGCATTGGGAGACGCAAGAACAAGGTCCGAATTCAATGCGATCTCGAAACCACCACCGTGGGCGTGGCCGTTGACCGCTGCAATAATCGGCTTTCGACCTTGGCGCCGGGTGAGGCCTGCGAAGCCTGTTGCGGGGTAGTGACCGTCCCATTTGAATTTGCTGTAATCCGCGCCTTGTTCTGTAGCATGGTTAGAAAAATATGCAATTAGAGCAAGTCCACGCGATACTGGCCTTTTAAATCCATCCCTGCGGAAAACGCTTTCTTGCCAGCTCCCGTGATAATTCCAACGCGACTGCAGCGCGTCAGCCGTCGCATCTCGGGCCAAATTGAACGTGCGCTTACAGCTCTGGCTCTTCATCAAACCAATTCCAAAGCTCATCCATCTCAAAACACGCTCGTGCAGGAAGCGCGTTCATTCTCTTTTCGAGATTAATGGTTGCGAGTAGAACGTGGGGAAGAGGAAATGTGACGAGAACGCCCTGCGTCTCTGGCAGAGGACTTGCAAATTTGAGACTTGCCATTGCAAAGGGGGATAATAGAGGAAGTCGACGGAAGAATTCAAATGCTCAGAAACTCGAAATGGAAAGAAGGAGTTGAGATTGAGAAAATCGCAATATCATAATTTTTCTGAGGCAGGCACGATCTTCTCGTGCGAGGTCTCGGAGAGTCGGAGAGGGAAAGCAGTTGGAACAGAGAGCATTTTAAAACAATCCGGAAAAATACAGTACAATTTGCAGGGTTGTGAAACATACTGTATCACAACCACAACCCATTCAGCTGGTGATCCGCAGCGTAGTAATCACGTTGCACAACGTTGCTTTTATGTCTTGGGGGCTGACACAAGGACCTCGGCACGATTCGGCGGGGTTCCCGCTAAATTTCAGGGGCATATCGCCTTCCGTAGACAACACCAACTCGATCATTTTGATATTTCAACAACAACTAAGACTTGATATCAAAACCCAGATTCAACAATCATGGCACCAAACTTGAAATCCCAGCCCCCCTCGTCCCCCTCCTTCATCCTCTCCTACCCCACCCCCACAATCCTTCTAATTACCATCAACCGCCCCCAGCAAATGAACAGTATCGGTTATGCCGGCCACTGGGAAGCAGACTCCATCATCCAATGGTTCGATGCCGAGCCCTCTCTCCGAGTAGCCATCATCACGGGCGCAGGCAAGAAAGCCTTTTGTGCAGGTCAAGATCTCATCGAACAAGCTACATTTCGGCGGAATCCTCCTCCAGCTTCAGCACGCCGGCACCCACAGAACGGATTTGCGGGTATTAGTAGGAGGGTGGGGAAGAAACCTGTTATTGCTGCTGTGAACGGTTTCGCTCTTGGAGGGGGATTCGAGATTGTTTTGAACTGGTGAGTTTGGTAGTTGGAGTGACACGTGATTGAGACTGATGAAGGGTAGTGATCTCGTTGTAGCGGCTCCTACGGCTTCTTTTGGATTACCAGAAGCTACTGTTGGTTTATACGCTGCGGCTGGTGGTCTTCCCCGCGTGGTCAAGAATTGTGGAATGCAGATCGCGACCGAGATTGCGTTGACAGGCCGGAGGCTGACTGCGGAGGAAGCACTGCGTTTCAATCTTATTAATAAGGTTTCTAAGAGTCAGGAGAGCGTGATTGATGAAAGTGTTGAGATGGCAGAGAAAATTGCGGCGTTGAGTCCAGACGCGGTGATTGTTACGAGGGCGGGGTTGAGGGAGGCGTGGGAAACTGCGAGTGTGGAGCGTGCGGCACAGATCACTGGGGAGAGGTTTGATAAACAATTGTTTGAGGGGGAAAATATCAAGATTGGGTTGGAGGCTTTTGGAGCGAAGAAAAAACCTCAGTGGGTGCCCAGTAAGCTCTGAAAAGGAGTGATGAGGGGCAGTTGAGGTAGTCGTGTATAACGATGAACTTTCCATATCCGAATTGGGTATGTTATTCATGTACATGATTTCCTACGTTAAAAGTCAAATACGAAGGGAACATCAACTGAACAGAGCTCGTTCCTTACTTTCGCAGAATCTATTGGTCTGAAGATGCGGCTATCGATAGGTTCCGGAGACCATCCAAATCTCTCTGGGCTTTTCACAGAAGTACTTGCTCCATCAAAGTTGACGTAACTAGGTGTGCAACTTGATAATTATTCTCGCAATAACAGCCAATCATTACGCGCTAATCATGACTATTGTCTTTGAATTTGGCTTGGTGGGGTACAGGCGTACGACAAATGACGGAAGAAAGCATATCCAATTCACATAGCAAGTGTATTTACAGGGAAGGCATCATAATGAGGCTATTTTGATGAAGCTAGCCAAGCGCAACAACATGATAAATGTAACACTTAATGCTCGAGTCTTTAAACTTGTTGCTTTCCCCACAACAGCAATCTCGATAGCAGCCGAACTTCAAGCTAAATTCCTAATCATCTCCCAATGTTCAACATGCGTATTACTCTCATCCCCGGCCTTGCAGCCTTGACTGCCTTGCTTGGAGCAGCAATCGCGAGTCCTTCGCCCTTCGCGTCCACCGACATGGACAGCCACACGTCTACCAACACTACTTGGAAAGGCGTCATTGAAGGCCATGCTTATGAGCTACAAGGAGATGCCTCTGTACACTACCCTTACGATTTTACCTTCATGACCATCATCTTACTAACATTCAATAGCAAGTCATTGCCCAACTCGAGGCCACATGCCCTGGTATCATCAACCGAGTGACGAGCCGGGCTCTTTCCCAGTCCAGCGAAGTTCAACCCCGCAACAAAGAAGGGGTTCTTTGCGTCCCTGTCGCAGGTTAGGAAGTCCCAATATAATCCCGAGGTTTACTTTCCAGCAAGTGAAGGAGTCACTAACCTTTCAATAGGACAAAACTGGCAGCGCGGTTACTACGACGACGTCAACGCCGGCATCGTTGACCTCAAGATTCTCGGAATTGGAGGAGGAACTGTCACTGGCCCTGGTTTCAATTGCGTTCGACTCACTTGCCATATGAGTACTGGCATTTTTCTCTGCAATGATGTAAGCGCCGTACCTTCCTTCTCGTATGTACCCTTCTGACAGAATCAACTTTTTAGCAACCCTGGGCAATATTTCCGAGAGCAGACTACATTGCTACTTATGCACAAGACTTGGCCAGTCAGTGTACGAATAAGCCGAAGCATCCTAATCCTTGGACTACTGGCGGTCAGAACTTTGATACGGATAGGTATAATATTATTGCGAGGTGGTTGCCGAACCCGGGATGCGTGTAGTTGGTGTGGAGTGATTGGATTGGACGGTGGAATTATCTGAACATCGAGCGAGCTTGGTCTGCTTTGGCAGAACGAAACCTGCCCCTTACAAAAGTTGTGACAACGTCGAGATGAGACAGTATTTTACGGCTGATAGCAATTAGGAATCGGAGAACAAATACAAAAGTATCAAGATTTCGCACCCCCAAGTGAGACAATTACGTGTATTAAGTAGATCAATTTGCCGTGGAATACGATGCCACATTTATGCCGACCATGGTAGCTTCTTCCACTTCCATAACAACCCCCACCCACCGAACACAGATGAAAGCCCTGTAAATATGATGAGCGGCCCATAAGTTGTGCCATAAGCGAAGCCTCCTAACGCACTCGAACTTCCGACTTTTAGCAGCGGCACGCTGGCGAGCCCACCACTCACATAGCCGATACCCCGCGCACCATTCAAGAGTCCATACAGCAAGCCAGTATCAATAGCCTCATTACTCTGAGAAGCTTCGCGTTCGAGATCATTAAGTACGGCTCCCCAAGTTGAGCTGTAGCCGCTGGAGAAGAAGCCGAATGTGATAGAGAAGAGTATCAGAAGCGCCAGACTATCTTGTGACGTCAAGCCCCAGAATAGGAAAGCAGAGAGAGCTGAGCTGACGGCTGATATAGAAGTGACTGTCGGTGCGGAAAGTGGGAAGTGCTTGTTGTCGCTCAGGTATCCGAAAAAAGACGACGAGATGATGCCGGGGATGTTGAACAGGGCGAGTAGCAGGGTCGCCCACGTTTGAGATAGCAAAGTCACTTCGTGGGCGTACTGGCTTATGTATGACTGTGGGATACCGTAGCCGCAGCTTTGAAGTATTATGGCAACACTATAAATGTAGAAAGTCTGATGTTTGAGAAATTTCCATGGTATCTTCCGTGTCCGTTGAGTGCTGGCTGTCAGTTTCGATGGATGGGTTGGAACAAAAAAGATTGCGAGGATGCAAGTTCCAACAGCAATACCTGCCCATATTCTCAATGCGCCACGGAATCCGTATCTATCGAGCAAGCCGCGGAACAGAAATGGGCAAGTCGATCCCACGATGTTTTTGCAAGAGTATACAATCCCGTATGCGACCGCTCTGTTGACGGTCCCATGGCTAGAGTTGAACCATTCGCCGAGAGACAGTGTGATTGGGCTGTAGACGAGAACACACCCGAGCGCCGCAAGGACTCCTTGCGTTATGACCAAATGCCAGACGTTGGTACTGAAGGAGGACAAAGTGAAGCTGATGCATGCCAGCCCAGCGCCGCAAAGAGCTGCGATCTGGCGCCTGTTGGCCCATCGTTTGGTAAACAACCCGAATAGGAATGGCATCGAGAGATACATCACTCCGTTTGAGGTCGTACCGATGATACCGGTAGTCTCACGGCCACCTTGGAGCGTCCAATTATCGAAATAATACTCTTGAAAGACACCATAGCTCATGGCGAAACCTGGAATTATCAGCGAAACGGCAATTTGGATGTTGTATTTCGCATACCCCAAATTGGTAGCTGCAATATCGCAGATCCGACAAGAACATAGAGCTTTTTCTGGTTCGATTCCCATTGGCTTGCGTTAGCTTCGTCGAAATTGGACTCATTTCGTTCCGTATCTAGCTCTCGCTCGCCAAAGCCGGACGGCTCCTGTTCGCGGAGAACTATGCCCTCGCGGCTTGTCATTACGAATTAATCGAGGTGCGAATTGTATGAATATTAGAGATGTTCACGGTTCAACTTGCGACATCGTGTTCTGAACCTTTGAATGACGTTTTTTGACATGCGCCCTTACGAGTGACTAATCGAGCGAAGATCTTTCCCATCTTGAGCAGATCGTCATGTGCTCACACTCACAATTTTCTGGAGGGCAAATTGTTTATTCTAGGATCTGTGCGTTGATGATTATAAAAGTTGCACCAAATATAGAATGAGGAAGGAGCGAATCTTGATAGAGCGAGAAAGAGTCGCACTTGCTTTAATCTAGCCGAAGAGTGGAGAGAAATCGCAAATGTGCGACTGCTACTTCCATCAAAGCTCGCCTGTCGTAAAGGCCGATTTGGAAGGAGTCTCCAAATGATTGCGCCGCAATGCAGACTGTCGACCTCTGTTGAAGCAAGCGAGAATTGGCAAAGCAGAAGGAAAGGGGGGCGTTAGCGCCGGACGGCAAGTACCCATGTGCACATAGCGCTGGGATACGGACGTAGGATGGGGGCAAAATTTGATGATGCCCATGCCATATCCAAGCCTTACTGGCATATATCCAAGCACTTGCTAGGTCTCAAATACCGGCGCTTATGTGCTTATCCTCGCGAAATTGCGTCGGTCAAAAATATGCGAGCCCTCTAATTAAATGGCTAACATGTAACCATTTTGTCATCCAGAAGTAAACTTATATCGTATCCGACTGATTTTGAGTTCTGACACTCAGAGCTTCGCCTTATGCGCGCATCAAGCGGATGACTCAGTTAGGAAGGAGAAATGTCCGTCCGCTTGGAGCACTTTGGTTGCCTCAGAGAGGGGCGCGATAGGCGCAGAGGAAAAGCACAGCGATGGGAAACTCCCCCAAAGATCGACATGTTGAAGACGGAATAGGATTCAGGCAGCAGGAATATGAGGGCCTCGATGAGGGGGAAAAAAAGGAGAAAACACTTATCACACCAAGTCTGTGCCGTTTCAATGAAGTAGTATGCCTTGCGAGCCCGAGGAAAATAGAGGAAGAAGGATCCGGAAGCTCGAGAAGTCTCCCCGGGCCCGGCAATTAGAATCGCCTGGGTTCCCGGCCCTGGACGATACCTACTAGAGGTTTATTTCCACGTGGCTGTGGGTGCGCGGGATTGCGTGCAGCAGCGGATCTCGTATCTGTGCCCCTGGATTGGGCGCCATACGAATACCCCTTGCCTCAAGCGGAAGGTGAAGGGCCAGCCCTGGCGCTTTGCTGCCGTCATACTCTGGAAATCACAACGCTCTCCGCCTTTGCCAATGAGAAATTTTCTTCTTGTTATCGAGCCGAGCAATTGATGAGAAGGAGCGGATATGTTTGATGTATGATATATCAGTGCAACGCTCCGGGAAGCGGTGAAGTGCTCGAAGTGGGGGTATCCTCGAGGAAAGGAGTGGAGTCGCCCAACATAGAAAGCCTCACCCTAACGGAATTCAGAAAATAACTTCCGTGCCATTTCTATATCGGTGAGAAAGATGGGTGTGCGGCGATTGGATTGCCGGGACCAGGTCTCTGGCGTTCGTGGGGGTGCAACACACGTGAGGCAGGCTTCAGCCTTGTTTTCGCAAGCTAAAAATTCCAGATTTCTGGTTACCGCTCGTTCCTATGTGATAATCCGGATGGGGGTGGGGACGCTTAGATATTACCTCCATACATACCCCGCCTGAGCGTAAGTCAAACTCCGGTGAGGGATTTTTGGGCACGCCATCTTCAAGAATACCTAGCTTTGGCCTGCCCTGGTCGTGGGCGTGTCATTTCATGCCGGCCAGTCTGTTGAAAACACACTGCCCATAGAAATCTCCCTGGTCGGAACGATCAGCCTAGTGCTGACCGCAGAGGTGAAACGAGTCAACTTTAATTCGGATACTTTCAAGGATAATTCTTACCGAAGAAATAGGCAAGGGCCTCCAAATTGATGAACTAACGATTTCTCAAGGCCCCACGTTTCGTTGACGACGCCGATGTATGTGCAGTTCTTGATGCCTTTATGATCATGATCATGGATATGCGGAGCTACATGTGGAGTTATCTGCAACTAATGGCCCCTGCTCTGACCCTGGTTGTACCTGCATTGTGTGGCCATCAACCAAACCCCATGAACAATTGGGTTGCTGTTTTGCCTAGTCGCTGCGAAAGCGAGACGTCTTGATCCATAAACATTTTTCTGGACGTATCTCAGGGCCATAAATGTAGCACAAGGGGCCCCGAAAGCCTCACTTGCCTTGCAGTAGTATAAGAACCTCCCAGAGTCGTCAGCATATTTCACATTCACAACTTCACCTCGTGTCCTCAATTCCTTGTCATTCGCTCAAGAATGGTCAACGTCTTTGCTCGCCTTTACCTCTACCAGCACTGGTTCAACCCGCCAAGCACTCCTCATTGATCGTTTCTCTTGCAGGACTCGTCGCCAAAGCCGAGTTGTCCTTCGTCGAAAACCTCCAACTTTGGGCAACATGAACATGGCTAGTGAACCGGTTAGAGCCAGGGCAGCATCAATTGACGGGTATGGCACATTGCTGAGGGACGTCAAGCCACATAATGACGAAGCTGATAGTTCTCCCAGCTGTAGTGTGCAAAATACTCTCAAAACTAGCGGAGTCACAATCGATCGGTACATGGAGGACTTTCAGAAACACGAAATTGTCGCATGCGGCTACAACGTGACATCCGCCAAAAGGTCGCCCAAGGATCATATCGTAGCCATGAAAGGAAAGCTGGAGGAGATTGTTCTGGCGCTTGCCGAATCCGAAGTCAAGTCAGAGGGAAGTAACGCCGGCAACGAACGTCGTGTTGGGAAGGCTGCCAGCCTTGAAGGCGATATGAGGTGTTAAAAAAAGGAATTCGACTCAGCCGAAGAGAGAGATTTAGCGATCGCCTCACATTTCAGGGAAGATTTCCCCGGCTTTGGAAGAGCTGCAGAAATGGCGTTATAGTAGAAAAATGAATGTGTGCTGCCCCAGAATGGGCTTCCCTTTCCACACCCACCTCACTTTACGTTTTCGTGCAGGCACTATGCGACCCTAATTCGTATCTTACCCAATTGTTTCCAGAGCTGAAATGTGCCTTCTTAGAATTTAGATCAAAATATCCTTCAGCGTGATCGTCATTATTTGCGTGGGGTTGATTGTTCCACAGCATGAGCAGCCCTGAAAAGTGTGGGCGGACTAAAGCCGCCCTCGCATAACAGCCAAACAAGACGAAGCATACCGTTAGAGAGGGGTCGGATGAAGCGCAATGCTCTTGTGTCTAATTTATTGCAAGACTTTCGAGAGCAGTAATTTCTATTGGGGGCTCAATCATTGGCCGTGTGGCCGTAGATGCGGCCAAAAGGCCGTGGACTCTGTGACGGATCCAATGTAGGCCGTGAAAGAAGGGTGTGCAATGAGACACGATCGAACCCGAGATCGACTTGCAGCGTTGTACTATGCAATGAATCGTGTTCTAGAAGGCCTCAAGAGCACAAGGTTTTCTTCTCACACGAGGGCCATGTATTGTGTAATATTCATGGAACATTATCCGATACAAACACACTTGCTGGTTTAGAGGTTGCCATGCTTGACGAGTAGTAGCATGTTCGGAGCACGAGGAAGCTTCGATGTCTTACTCGTTAGAGCGTGGAAGCGTGCCGGTGGCGTCGGATCTGTAGCTTCGGGCGAGTGCATGGTGATTCCATCCTCAAAATAACCTGGTGTCCAAAATTGCAGGCTCAGTGTTGAGACATCACTGAATAGTCTTAGAAGTTCTGTGTCGAATTTTCCTCCTCGGAGCCCGGCACTTTGAGCCATGTTCATAAGCAGCAATTCGTGGCTCACAAGGATTGGGCAAACCCCAGCACCCAAGGATAAGAATGGCTTTCTTCAGCGGCCAACAATCGATACTGGCGGCAATAGCGGCGGCGCAAGTAAAATCTGAAACAGTTCTCCAGGACCGGTGGCAAAGAATGTGGGGCCCGGCAGGTCTGTCGTTTTGACAGACCGTATTCAGATGCCGCGGTAGGACAGATAAAGACAGGTACGAGGTTTCCATGCTCGATAAGGCTGCGTGTGTGCCCTCGAACTGGAGATCTAGCGTGTCCCAAGAAGATTCAGACTGCTGTCGTGCTGCACGATACAGGCTTTCTGCAGGCTTCTCTCGCGTGCTCGTGGTTGATTGAATGGACGCCTCCTGGCGCACTCTTCAGGGGGAACGTCTTGTAACATGAATGCTGCCTAGGGAATGAGATGCGAAGCCTTCTCTTCTCAATGCACCGCGGCCAGAACCAAGGCCTCGAATATGTTGGGAAATCAACAAATTCCCTTCTGAAAGGTCTGCGGAAAGGGCTCCTCGACGCTCTTCTGGTGCCTCGCGCCTACTGGGAATCAGTACGGCCGATGCAAATGCAGGGTGGCAGCGTGCAGGCCGGCTCTGCATTGGCACTGTGGCTCTGGCAGCGTCATTTGCTGCTGTGAGCCTTTGCCCATGTCTCTATTCCCGGTCGCCGTGGCATTTATTTCTGGAGGTTTACCGATGCTGGGATCGCTTCGGTGAGATCGGGAGGGGTACAGCATGGGCAACAGCAGCTTGATGGTTGTTACGTGGTGCTGGGTGGTGTTTGACGCGTCGCGATGTTGAGGGACTCCAGCCTCGGTAAATGCACGATGCCACTCCACTGTCCTGGACGCCCCACAGCGCACTAACACTCAAGCGAGCCCCTGAATATACGAATATATGTCAATCTGCGATGGAAATAGAGCGACTCGTAGCAGGTGGCAAAATCTTTTTACTGCATCCAAACATCATTCGTTGTCTGTTCCGTCTCTCTAATCTTGGATTTTGGTACGCACTTTACGTCGACACCGATACGAAAAATAATTTCTACGCCGCATTCGTTTTCAAACTTTCAGCCGAGCCCATCAGAGCAGAGACCTGGCTTCTGGGAGAAGGGTCCACCCGATACCTGCACGGCGCCATTAACGTCGCGTGGTATCAGCATCAATTACATGATCCTATTTGCTGCCCTATTGATGCCACTAAATCATGTACAAATTTCGAGACATTTGGCAACGCCGTGCATCAGTGTGTACGGTGACAAAATCAGAAGTTGCCACGGAACGTGGTGCCAGAATAGGTAATTTGTATCTAAAGGCAACGGTTCCGATGCTGTGTTGCGCATCTCTTGTTTGTTTTGTCATTCATGTCGTTTGTCGGGGGTTTTCACGGACAGTTTTAGGAAAAGGCTGAGGTGAGCGTCTCTCTCCAGACGCCTCCAAAGGCTGTAATGCAGTGGAGCATCCTCGACCCCAGGAAGCATCATGTATGATTGCGTGACCCTTCGACGCGCCAAAACTTGGGACGAACTCATGAGGGCTTGGGGGCTGAGAATGCAAGCCGTCCGCTGGCTTCCAGTGAGAGCAGGCTTGTTTGTAAGGAGGTAGGCCGCTCCTACGAGGCCTGGCAGTCCACCTCTCACAGTCCGACCTACTTTTGTTCAAGGACTCTAAAGATACGTTTTGTAAATTTCTTTAGTTCTGGTTGCCTCGTGGTTCTCAAATTTGCGAACCATTCCGCACTTCCGAGCAAGTCAATCGAGGCCTTATAAAGTGTGTTCCTCCTTGACCGCTTCGAATAGTTGACATCCCCACCCACTTCCACAACACGGACAAGACTTTCTTCGCCCACAATCTTTAAACATCGTGTCCAAACAATCATACACTCATTATAAAACACTTCAATCCATCTTATCAAAAGACCAGCGCGTTCTCGGCATCCTTCCAATTCCTCTCAGTTCAGAGGACCGGCTTCAACTTCCGCCTCCCGACTCCCACATTCCGACCTGGACGCTTTGAGAGCCCTTTCAGCTGTCTATCAAATCCAGAAGTCCCTCATTCGCTCTCGGATTTGAGTATTCTCTTTGTCACCATGGCCGCCAATTCCCACACGTCTTCAATGTCAGCGCAAAACGGATCTTCCTATAGGTAAAATATCTGTTGCTGCTTCAAATTGCCAGAGTACTCACAACCTTTCCAGTAACAGCCTCTATCCATCCGATTCAACTTCGCAGATAGCATATCCTGGAAATTCTCACTCAGTCGCAGCCTCTGCTGCAGAAGCTCGATACCCTAGCCGTCCAACTCCAGCACGTATCCCTCGCACCCAACCAGTCGAGAATGGCTACGGACCTCGTTCTCAGCCACCAGTCGGCAACGAGCAGCCAGTATACGAGCAACAAAATGGTACCTACAGCGCACACCAAGACTACTATCTCTCATCACCCGGTTACTATCCTCCAGCAGAACCAACAACTTACGAAAACGAACTGGAGCTCGAGGAAGACCAGAACGAAGCTCTTCAGTCGACTTCTTTCTATGGACCACCAGGCCAGTCGTCCTATCCGAACAACAGCGGGGGCTATTCACAGCCCACATCCGTGCCACAAAGCTATTCGACTGGACAAGCAACCTCAGCTGGCTCGACCTACCTTCCTCCGGATCCGACGCAGAGGTGGCAGAGAGAACAAAGCACAGAGGAACGGCTTCGTCTCGGGTTACCAAGACATCAGCCAGGCCAGCAGACACCGGAATACCAGCAAGCTGAGTCGCGGTACGAATCCACTCATCGCAGTAGACGTTGAGTCCTTGCTCTCCGTAGCTGCCACCAACAAATGCTGGTGGCAGATACTGAGTGCTTACTCGCCACTGTACGAAGCTTGTATGTGTTACGAATAAGGTTATGGATGCGGGGAAGTAATGTGAGACGCAGCGGGAAGGCGCAACCAACAGGTGCTAGAGTGTGGTTGCTGGAAAGGTATTCGATTCTTATTTCTGTTTTTAGTCATTTGGTTTGCGGCATGTCAGCATTGCAGGCGATGCAGCGGACGGGAAAAGGTGGTTGCGACTTGGGGTAATGCAGGGCTGAGCACATTGCATTGAAGTTATTTTTTATTCTCGGGGGCCGTCGTTCACTTATTTCTTTATGAGCAGGTTCTCACCACACCCTCTTCTTTTCCTTCTCCACAATTCTCTTTATCAAGTGCGGCTCCTGGTGAGCATTCGCCCCCAAAAACAGCCTCCTACAGGACGATAATCATGTATACTATCTCTTTTCATCTTCTCGCTGCAAGCCGGCAATTCTGTTTTAATAATACCCATAATACCAAAACCACCAATTGTAATGTTTCTGGTTCTCGGACACGCCGATGCCAGAGGCTCAATTCCCCAAAGTGATGACCAATGAAGCCAAAACACCCCACACCACCTCCACGATGAGTTCCCCTCACCGCTTACTTACACCACACGCCGAGTACAGCAAAGGTACGAAAGACATTTGCCAAAATCTAAAATCGCCATAGTCCGCCAAAGATTTGCGAACTGCATCTACGAACTGTCAATCCCCATCCAAATAGGGAACGCAAGTATTTCCTAATCTGGACGCTAACCCCGTGCTGCGATCTTCATGCGCTTCAGCCACGAAAGCCATGTCGCACAGCATGTGCACGCAGGATATGTTTCTAACCCTCCATCTAGTGATCGTCGCACAACAACTGGCTCTCTAAGCGCCGCATCTTCAATATCTCACCTCATCTTCCACCTCACCTCAAAATAAGCGTAACAAGCCAACATGCGCGACATTGTTTCTTCAGCTTCTCGCGCCGCTTTCCTGCGCCACGCACGCGTACCCAGGCAGCGGGACAGCCCGCCTGGCTTCGCGGTAACGAGTGTTGGGCTTGCGGGGCTGAAACAAGATGGCGGGGCCGAAACAAGATGACGGGCTTGAAATAACCGCTTGTCAGATTTATGGGATGGAAATTATAGGTGGCGAAGAGTTTATTTTGACGTTTAGGAGGAGGAGGAGGAGAAGGGGAATAGGCCCGATGCACGTGGAGTTGTACGGCAGGTGGGAAAGTGTGGACTTGTTGTGTGGTGTTTCATGACTGCTTAAGGTGGTGAGATTGGGGGTTGCGGATACTAGAGAGAGAAAAGTGGAAAGGGGGTGGCAAAAGGAGAGAGAATGAGGCAACAGTAGTGAGGAAACGTCTTGTTTCAATTTGTGTTTCCTGCCCAGGGGTACTTGAAAAACAAATCCCAAATAAATCTAGCCCCCCCAAAATTACCAGTGACTACCCAAAGCGAAACTGGCATGCTAGCGGGCCAGCATGCCAAAAAGAAAGCCCTACTTCCTACCTCCTATAAAATACCAACCTACATCGTACGAGGATTTTGCGGCTGCAAATCTGGAATACTGCACCAGTCCCATGTATTCAAATTGAGAGCATCTAATAGCTCTGATCCTTGAACTTCGCTGGAAGACAGAGGCACTCGAAAAGTTCGAGGTACTGCCTCGATTCGAGACTTTCCATAATGGAAACTTTGTGATCCTGGTAGTTCCGTGGCTTCAAAACCTTGCTCCTCTAGTGGCATATCTGGTCTCAAGTCAGATGGTTTCGCTATGTGAATTTACTTTGAAGGTATACCGGTTGGGTTGTGGGGATGTGCATCCAGTTCGGAAGGCTCTACACGAACATCGTCCAAAAGACCCTCAAGGTCTATTGTAGCACGAAAGGGCTGGGGATGTGGCAGTAGAAGCGCGCTTTCACCATGAAGTTGGGCAAGCGGGGTAGTGGATGTTGCATGAAGTTCATGAAGTCCATGAAGCACCGGTGGAGGTGTCGCCGGTAGTTCATGGACATAACTTGTGGCTAGAGCATTTTCGGATACTTTGAGACCGACAGCAGGACATGGAGAGTTACCACCAAGTTCTCCTATTGTTTTGCTAGAAACTTTGGATTCATGACCGATTGTTTCTAGGTACTTGAGATGTCGTGCCCGAGCTCGTTCGTTGGCCAACTTCATCTGGTGCTTGATGGCTGCCTCCTCTTCTCCTGTCTGAAGCCGACTGGAATTTCGTGGCGGCACCGTTGGTGGCAAGAAGTTGCCCCGAGGCGGCTCCCTATTACCAGGAGTTCTCAAGGCATCACCTACCGTAAGACACAGACTATGAACACCACCCATAGACTTCGTGCGTGACTTGGATCCTGAGCGCGGTGTATTTATCTTGTGCTGGTCAATCGTTGGGGCCCGCGTAATATGTACGATGGGTATCTCCCAGCGGACCATTTTGATATCCTGACCCTTGGGACCCTCTGCTAGGTGCACTGGGTCGTACGGTTCACCGATGAACAGGTGCGACTCTGTCGACACCGAAGGACTGCAGCCACACCACCAGTGATTCATGATTCGGCGTACTGTGGATGGGCTTGTCCCTTTTGATGCCTCGGATGGACGGCGCTTGCGCAAGACGTTACGCTGCTGTGGCTGTCCGGCAGGATGGTTGTCGAGTCTAGTTACGGGCATCGTCGCAGATCTCCCACAAAAGGCGCATGGAAGGACGAATCCGGGACTTTGCATGGGGTAATTCTGGTTCATGGCAATGTGTTTCGGTGGTGCGGTATCTGCCACCGAATCTGGGCCTTTGGTTTGTTGTTTAATAGTATCTGTGAGAGACGGGTTGCCTGCTACACGTCGGAGGACTCTTGGAGTATTGCTCGTGGTGGCGAAGGTATCTACCGATGGCATCGACGGCATGATGAAAAGTGTATAGTAAGTACACAGATGGGCTCTGTGTATTTGGAAGATGGTTGAAAGAGTCAGATGGTTGATGGTTGATGGTTGATGGGAGGCTCGAAGTGGTTAGGGTGATGAGAGGAATAATTTAAACCATTCACTTCAGCGGTGCGCAACATGAACAACATATTCGAGGGCTGTTCTTGAGAACAATAACATTATTGGTCAATAACCATTGTTCCGAAACAGAAGAACAAATTCAGGCTGCAAAGCTTTCTTTCAACGCCACCAAAGTATTCCTTCAACAAAGAATCATTTGAAAAGCCTTAGTTAGTCAGTGATTGTTAGCTGAGTAGAGCAAATGTTTTAGTAATGTGCTAATGTGCAAGAATCTGAGGATCAGTAGTAACTGGTTTCATTTGAGAACATGTTTGGGGCTTGAGGGGGAGCGAACGTTGAAGCGCGTGATATCGGAGGTCCAGAATTTAGACGTTGAGCAGCTGCTTCAGAATCAGCTACACATCCATCAAATTAAGACCTGATGAAAAGGTACCTCTAGAACGGACGGCTGGCCGTGGCGCGCCATTCGCAGACAGGTTGCTGACCTTCATACCAGCACTCATGCCATAGCCAGCCAAGCCAGAGTTACCAGCATTCGTACCGAGATTTGCGAGGGGCTGTCGAGGAGACGCTCTTTTTTGAAGCATTGGTGTCCCAATTGCACCGTTGAACTGTGCGTGTGCAGGTCCAAGTCGGGGGGTGGGTTGGTTGCCTGGCGCCAGCCGTTGCCGATGGGTTGAGGGTGTCTGGACAGGCTGATTATCTGAGGTAGATTTAGCATTCCGACAAGCCTTGTCTGACTGTACAAACTTACGCTGAATGCTCTCCTGACTACTGAATCCTGCCCATCCAATCTCGCCGTTGCCGCCTCTGAAGTTGGGAGGTCCCATGTTACCCCCAGCATCTGTATTCGCCTGGATATGCAAAGCGTCCGACTGTTGGTTGGAAAAGACGGGAGCTTGTGGACGCTGGTTCTGTTCATCTAGTCTGTCAACATATCGATTTGCTGTTGCGGAAGCCTGTATCGTGTGATCAACGGCATCTGAAGCTGCGTTTTGTACTTGTCCCAACATAGCCCGACGCTTCAATTTATCGTACAGCTCCTGGGTTTGTAGATGCTTGCGGCTCTTCTCTCGAAGCGCCTGAACGAGATCGTCGTGTTTACGTCTTAGGGTATCTTGATCAATTTGCATATCTGCAGCAGCTGTAAGCGGGGAATCTTGCAATACTGGCAGAATAATTACTGGAAACTTTGTTGCGCAAATTTCCTATCTCAGAGTTCGCATCATTGATGATCTTATCCATCTGCAGATTCAATGAAGAGTACTTCTCCGACAAATTCTTGGCCAAATATTCTTGATAGACGCTGGAATCAAGTCAACAAGGGCCATCAGGAGATCAGGCGTTCAACCAACATCTCTTGTGTTGTTTGATACGCCCACCAACTCAATGCCCTGCCAGCACACTCCATTATAATATTGGGATTCAAGCCGCTGAGGACGCTTGTCTTGTAGTCTTCGGTTGGGTTGAGGTTTGTCACAACGACGTCGTCCGGGTTCGTGAGATGGACATCGCAGGCAGGGCAGATAGGACGCAAGCCATCGCGCTGGCCAGAAAGTTGACATCGATTGGCGCATTCGATGCAGAAGACGTGGCTGTGGGCGGCAGGATGTTAGCTATTATGGAGTGAATGGATAACGCAGGGAGAGCTTCACGGGCGCACCTGCAAGTGGTAACGACGGCATGGTCATTGAGCTCTTTGCGACACTTCAACACGTTGCAGCGTAATGTGTGCTCCATTATGGTGCTTCAAGGAGAGAAGCCTCAACGTTACGAGGGCGAGAGGGCGGATTTGGTGAAGAAAGTCGAGATATTCATGTATCGTAGTGGATGGCGGGGGACCAGCAAGGTGGTTGTACCCCCACCACGCTATTTACAGTCCCTCGTTAGTCCGTCGCAACCTGGTGAACCTTTACCCCTTTTTTCTTTCCTTCTCATCTTCGTATCCCAAACTATCCTCAACCCTCATCTTGACACGACTTGACATCTTTCCAAGTTGTTCCGATCAACAAGCTTCTTCAACTCCCTGTTTCCGGACATTTTGTTACAGTAGTTTGATTGTCGCTACAATGTCAGCAATGTTCTGCGGTATGCCGGCCGTGGACTCCCAAGTGAGGAACGAAGACGCTCGATGCTGGGGTTTCGCACGTGTTAGCCAGCGCAAGAAGCATGAACAATGTCATTATTCCAAGCTTTGAGAGAGTGAAAGAAAGACAGGAAGGACGGTTTTGTTGATGTCTGTGGACGTTGAAGTTGCGCCAGAGTCAAGAAACGCCTCATCCGTAACGTGCCGTCGTAGGGGTACGGAAGCTTCGTACTGTAACCTGTCGCCCTTGAACAGGTTTCTTCATTAGCTTTACGTCCGTGGGGGCTTCTTATTCTTAATCCCGTTCATTGTCTGCTTGCAAACTTCGCTTCTTCTCAGTTTCCTTCGATTCATGTTTTCGAAAGATATCGAACGATATCGAGGTAGTCCTCCACAGAATGTCTTTCACTGTCCGCTGAGCTCTGGTCTGCGCATCATCTCAAGTTTGACATTTTATTTTTGACTTGCGTTCTCGCGATCCACACTAAGAATGCGCAATACAACTCGATGTCGGAAAGGTCGGAGGTTGTCAGAAGCGGAAGGAGATTTTGGTACAGAAGTCTGAAGTCGCCCTTTCTGGCGCAGTGGTTACTCTGCAAGTTTCACAGGGGTTCAATCCCCAACCCCCAAAAATCGTTACCTGTTACCTTCTGGTAGTGCTGGCTTGGGTACATAATCTCTTTTGAAATTTCGGACAACAATCGTTTCTTTTGCTTTTACCTTCAAACAATAAATTGCGTCGATTACAGTTTCAGCTTTGATGTTCATCCGAAAAGTTCTGTCCACTTGGAATCGCCGATTCAGTAAAGCCCCAAATGTGGACTGCAGTGGGGCAGTAGGCATGTAGTGCCACGTCATACTTTCAGTTTCAATGGCCATATAGCAGAGGCATGTTGTGTGCAACTAAGGTTTCGGGCTCCTAAAGGAAGTTCGGGCTGTAGATCTGGTCTGGGAGTACGCTCTAGATTTCTAACTTACGGCTTGGCAACATTGTTAAGTACGGTTCAAAACGAACTTGCATCATTCACTTAATTATTTGTAAACATCATGCACGAACAAATATGCTTCTGTTTGCCTTGTGTTTCACAGTTTCAGATCTCACCCCAAGTTGGCTAAGCTGACTAGATTGCTGCACTGCCTGCCGCAGTTTGAATGACTGCGGGGTCTGAATGTTGAGCAGTGCAGGCATAGTGCCTGAAGTCCAGAGGGGAACAGCAAGGCCAGAATCCATCTGAACTATGAATACGACATGCGACATTTCCAAAGGACAGCCTCTAGCGCTAAGTCTATTTCAGATGCAACATCTCTTTTTGGGTTCTCACCGCTCGCACTCGATTTGGACACTACGAATGCAGAGATTTCATAGTTTGGAATCTTCTTTATCAGCGAGAACAAAAACCGTGGCTTTACGCTATACCGGATATCCATCATCAAGGATACAGCACATGGGAGGTTGATGCCGGTGCATGAAATATCTCGAACTTAGTCGAGCTCGATGTTCAGATCCGGCTTTCGATCTTCCGTTTTACACCAGGAATAGAACGAAATCTCAAGGCAAACTTGAATGGCGTGTTAGTGAAAGCATTATGCTGTGATGGCAGAGCATAGGTTGTACAATAAGTCTTAGCGAGATGTCTACCACCATGCCGGATTCACAATCCACCTCGAAATCCATGTTTGCTGCAACAGCCTAGATAGGAGTCGGTCAACTTTAGAGCTCTGCAAAACAACTACCGAAATTTCGATAATTGCTCGATTATCAAGCCATTCAGCGTCGGCTCGCCACATTTCAACGGAAGTTTCATTTATCCGCCGGAAACCCTGATTGCATAAGCTAGTTCATAGGGCGAAGCATCGTACAATCTGTCGATCGAACACATCGTTTTTTAAGGAGTAGAAGACTCTGACTATAAAACATTTTGACGTTTACGGAGAGAGAGAGAGAGTTAGTAAGTAATACCAGAACTACCGCCGCAGCCACTTCAAATCCTCAAAAGCATTTAATGGAAGTCGGTCATAGTTGTTCCAGCAAACGTATCGCCTCATTCTATTGGATCCGGTACGACCTGCATACCCCGCAAACTATAAGTTTCAATGCCAACGGAAGGCTGATCGAGCCGGATCGACTCGATGAGTACCCTTTTCAGGGACTTCTTCCATACTCGAACATGAGGCTTGCGCAAAATGAGTAGTCCAGGAACCGAATTTGATGCAGGTCAACTTGCATTGGGTCATAAGGTATCGCAGATATTAAACGCCAAGAACGCCCGGCGGGATCTATCACAACGATTCGCCGGATAAATTGATGAAGCTCACGCCTCGGATAAAGGCCGCCTGAATGACCCTTCGTCGTGCACATTTATGTGTATGACAGAGGCTTAAGACAGGAGCATTAAGATGATCGAGCCAGTTAGGTTATTTCATGAAAGATGGGGAAGTTTGTTTGACTTTTGAAGATCGTTGTTTCCCCGCCATTTCCATTTGGTTTCACATCTCTTGCGGCAAGCAAGGGAGACGAGGACGCTATCTCCCTTTTGGTACACGAGCAAGTGCATTAGAAGCCACCGCTTATTGGCCGGCCACTGACAACATTTCGACATCGCCCAGAACCGATGTTTGGTACAAGCTCTGTTCGCAGCTTGGTCTCATCGAGGCCAGTACCTGCAGAGCGGAGAGGCTGCTGATTCCTGATCGTGGCTTGGATTTATTGGTCAGGATGACTCTAGAATTGGTCTTTTCGATCACGGCAGTGAAAATGGGACTTTCTTCGAGCGGCATTCCGTTGTAAGGCGTCAGAATCCCCTCGCGCCTCACATGTCGTTACCTTATCTTAATGTAAGCGGAAGGGCAAGGCAGAGACCGAAATGGCTGTATCCATCATTAACTATTGTCCGATGCACCAATCAGACGTGAATTCGTCAGTCTTTTCAGCTTAAAGTTAGCAGTCCGACAGCGGGACAGTACAGACACGCAAAAGTTCGGGGGCCGCCTCGCAAGCTTCTTCCTGAACCGCGAAAAGTAATATGTGGAATGAACTAAGGATTTCAGGAGTCATTACGACGTTCTTGCAGTAGTTGGTACGGTGGTGTGTTCCCTAGAGTTCATTCTGGACTATGGACCAGCTGATGCCCCACAATTGAGTATCAGGGTCTGAATTCGTAGAAGATTCACAAGATTAATCAATTCTCCAGCCATCCCCAATACTTCAGGTCTACAGATGACGCCAGAGGCGGCGACGGCGAAGAAAGCCATGATGATTGTCCTCGGCACGCGCTTGCCTTCCGTTAAAGTGGGTATCGGGCACGTCCACCGTTCATGGTCCACTTCAACAGAATTTGGAAGACCTTACAAACCCCTACAAGCTTTCGGCGAATACAATAATTAATCCTAGGGTGCTGGCTTATACTTACCACGGTATGATATCAGATGCTCTGCATGACAAGGCCAAGGCAGCGGCAAGGCATGGATCGCGTAGAGAAGTGGCCTCATAAAATAAACGACCCTGAAATAAGTCTGAGTCTGGTCTTCAACTCAACGCTTGCATGTGCTTCGGATTGCGGGTACGAATAAGTCGCGCTGAATAATAATATAGTATCGTCGTACTCCGTAGATGAAGATGATATCTCAGACGATAGCGGCGCAAGTCCGAGGTCTCGACCCGCGTGGTTGGACGATGACATCCAGGGGCAGGGCCTTTCTACAGGCTCTCTCCTTGTCCAAGACCCTGGAAATATCTTCAAGTGTATCGTGTTACGCTGACATCAAACTCAAACCCCAAATTTGCAAGCAAGAAAAGACGAATGCCGCAAATCATCGCTTCTTCATGTCCCCGTAACACACTAGGGCTCGATGGTGTGTGGTGGAGCGCATGAATCTGAAATGTGGGGAAGAGGTTGGGAGATTTCGCAAAATCTGGAGTCTAGTCTGGAGAACATGGAGTAAGTGGGAGACTGGGAGTACTGCAGTACGGGGAGCATCTGGAGTGCGACGTGGAGCGCATGGATTTTGGTTCGCCGGGCCATTAGGGCCAACGCTCCTACCCCGGAGCCTAGCAGCGATCAGATGAAAGTCGAAAAGTGACAGAATCAAGGATGCCGGGACGGACACTAGAAGCCCTGGAGAATGATCTCCTTTACTAGTCGTTAGTATCACTAAAATCCTTCTTACCCGCCCGCACTCTACCGACTCGTTCAATGCAATACATTAAGTGGCACGCTACCTGCGGTACGTCGGTACTACCGTCCTTTTCTTAGTACTGCGATAGATATTTTCACAAGTCACGAAGCCCCCCTTCGGTTCTTTTCCCAGAACCCCACGAAAAGATCACCGGCCTCGTTGTAACTGTCAATCAATTCCGTCTACCGGACTAGAATGCCAATCCTACCCTTGTCCGGCCCTGCCGTTGCAATGGTCTGCCCTTTGGACTTGGGATAACTCTCTCCACACCTTAACTCTTAAATCTGTGGAGGTATACTAGAACTTGTTATATCAAGCCTCATAACGGTTTTAAACCATGTGTCCTAAGAACAGGCAGTCTTATTAAAGTAATCAGACTGCAGCAGTCTAGCCGGCACTCACACGAACGACTACTTTGAAACCTCATTCATTCATATATATTCACAGTCTGCCTATCCACTGCTAGAAAGTCCAGCCAGCTTCCTGTTTTTCTGACCCAGCGGAAGAACCTTTCGCGCCGCTTGACGACCTTACATACCGCCGTAACACCGCATCGACAAGACCCAGCCAAGGTGCACTCCCTGGTTCTTCAACCTCACGGCCAGTGCCATTGCCTGTCACCTGTCAGCCACTGGGGCCTCCCGCTGCCGCAGGTTCGCAGCACGCAAATCAAGTCCCTGGAGTGGACTTTTTCGTAAGGTGTAAGCTCTGACAAACTGCCATCGATCCCGCAATCGGGGAGTTTTGGTTCCCACAACAGGGCATCCCACCGTCCACTACCGCAGACACCTGGTGCACCCTACCGCTTCTAATCGCAGCACATAACTCCAGCTCCTCCTCCCTCTCCGGGAAAGGCAACCTGCATTTCTCCAGACACCTCGCAGATTGGGGTAGAGAAATTGTCCAAAAGGACCTGCGAGCTCTCCATGACTCCTTCACTTGGTTCATCCAAAATGTTCCATACTTGTAAGCTGAGCCTGGGCTTGATCCCCCGCAAATGATGTCAATATAGACTTTGGTACTGACAATTGCTTTTTTTTTTCTGACAGTCCAAGGGCTGGCGCCGCCTCGGCCCATCTCTGAACAGTCGCAAGAAACGCCAAAACCCGCCACCAACGGCGTGTCGAAAAGAATCACCACTCCCCACGCCTGTGCAGAGTGCAAAAGACGGAAAATCCGGTGCGATGGGCGTCAGCCCTGCGGCCAATGTCTCGGATGTCGGTCTCCCAAACCATGCTATTATGACAAACATCGACAGAGGGTTATCCCCTCACGGAAGTATGCAGCATTCTAACCCTGGTGGCGGGGTAATTGACTGGGGCACTTGCTAACGGGGCAACAGAACTCTCGACGCCCTCTCCCAATCTCTAGAAGAATGCAGAAGTATTCTCAAACGCCTGTATCCCACTCGAGATGCACAGTCCTTGCTGCCTCTTTCTCGCCAGGAGCTGATTGCGCTTCTCGATCGCTCGGGACCGCAAAGCGTGCCTTCCCAATTGTCGCCCACCGGCTCCAACACGTCTCCAATCTCCAACGAATTTCAGTCTCCCATTACATCCAATTCTGACGACGAGCGCAGTCTTGCAAATCTAGAGCAAATACCCAACCATGATGCAGAATGGGATGAAGAGCGGCGGAACCGTGATCCAATACCGGCGGAAGCAGACGATGTGAATGCATTGTCGCTTTCCGTGGACCGTCAATCCTCGTACCTGGGTGCTAGTTCGATCAAAGCCGCATTTTTGGTGATGCTGAAGGTCGCACCGATACTTCGGTCCTTCCTCGCACCGCCTCACAATAGTAACAAGCAAAATGTTGCGAGCAATTATCCGACACCAAAAGCTGGAAACTCTGTCAAGAGTCTCCTTGCGATCTCGTGGTCTTCAGATGGTCAGACCCTGATTGACGCGTACTTCAACCGAGTTCAGATCTTTGTGCCGATGCTTGATGAGCCTTCTTTCAGAGCGGATTATTTGAATGGCCGACGCCATGATGCACCGTGGCTTGCACTTCTCAACATGGTTTTCGCGATGGGCAGTATCGTGGCAAACAAGTCGGATGATCACACTCACATCAATTTCTATAATCGAGCTAAAGACCAGCTGGGTATCGACAGCTTTGGACGCGGCCATTTGGAGACTTTGCAAGCTCTGGCTTTGATGGGAGGTTACTATCTTCACTACATCAACAGACCTAATATGGCGAATGCCGTTACGGGAGCTGCGTTGCGCATGGCTTGTGCAATGGGATTGCACAGAGAAAGCATGCCTGATCAGAACAGCAGTACGCTTGCGATGGAGCAGAGGAGAAGAACATGGTGGAGCTTATTCTGTCTCGATACTTGGGCATCTACCACTCTTGGGAGACCTTCAATGGGACGATGGGGACCCGGAATTACTATTCGGTCCCCCGAGGACAATCTCGACCCTGTAGGTGCTGAATCTTGCTTAATATTCTTAGCTAAACTAACCCCCTTTTAGAAAGTCATGGGTCAGAACGCCGGCATGATTCCTCTGATAGAAAACATCAAATTCTGTAAATTATCTACACAGATCCAGGATGTACTCGCCCAGTCACCATTGCTCCGCCACGAAGACCGTATGATTCTGGACAATCAACTAGTATCGTGGCACGACAACCTTCCATGGATCCTTAAATCTACAGAGCCATGCGCAGAGTCAATACACACTGCGCGCTCAGTCATGAAATGGCGCTATCAAAACATCCGTATCGTTCTCTACCGCCCCGTCCTCCTGAATCTCGCCAACCGCGGCAACGAAAGCCAACCAACCCAAGAAGAACTTGCAGCCGTCGCAAAGTGCCGCGCTATCGCCAAACAAAGCATCGAAGACATCGCGCGAGAATGGACGCCTAACCAGATGCTTGGTTGGAATGGTGTGTGGTTCATGTATCAAGCCTCGATGATTCCCCTGGTTAGCATGTTTTGGGAATCCTGGAACACACAACTCGTTCGAGATTGTCAGAATCAGATTGAAATTGTGCTTGAAGCATTTGAGGGCATGTCTGACTGGTCTTTGGCTGCTAGGAGGAGTAGAGAGGTTTTGGTGAAGGTGTATGAGGCTAGTAAGAGACCTCCTACGAGACACTCAAGTCCGAGAATGGGGCCTGTGGTAGTCAAGGGGGAGAATACTGTTAATGGGCTTACACCGCCTTCGATGAATGGCGGCATCAATGGGATGACGAATATGATGAATGGGCACTTGCTGGGTGGAAATATGATGGATACATCCGAAATACAATATGTGGATATGATGGGCGAAGATGGGATGGTCCTGGTTGATCATCAACGCATTTGCGATCTAGATGGAATGTTGTGGGGAAACCTCCCTGATGGTCTCGACATGCCGTTTGACGGAATGCCAATGGATTTTGAAGATGGGAATATGGGATATGACGGGAACTACATGATGCATCAATGAGGAGCATTCGTCTGGATTTATTTTATTCGGATTCGCACATTTCATGAGGAGGGAGAGGCGGGCATTGAATCATTGATACCCGGACGGTTTGGTGGTGTTTATTGCTTTATGGTTCTTTTACACCAATTTGCTTCATGACTTATGGTTCTGCATTACAAATGAGTTCAGTCTCATTATGTTTATATCAGAGGGCACTATTATACCCCGTTACATAGGATTACAGGTACATAAAAAGTAAAGATACAAACTCAATTTTAAACCTAATCTGACTTAATGTTTGAGAATCCCGCATGTGCGTGAGTCTGAGAGTCTGCATCACCAAGTGGCGATTCGCCTTCGATCCCTTCGATTATTAAATTACGAAGTGCATCCTCACTACATCACAAGTACGTAGCTACAATAAACCTGATTCAAACTCCCGTCCTCCCGACTAACCTCAAATCCGTTACACACGTCACACCTCGCCTCCCACCAGCCTGCCTCCAGCTTCCCCACATCAGCACAACGTCTATTCAACGTCCAACGTCCAACGTTCAACCTCCCCACAAGCCTGGCCCTGAAATAGTCCATCCAATTTCTCTTGCATCTACCTGTTCCCCAACACGCATTGCCTTCCCGATACCGACATATGTCATGCCCAGTGTACCTTAAAGTGCAGTGCAGGTGGTGCGCTTCAATGCCGCACGCACCATGCTATACTAAATGCCCGAAAACATATTGGTTCCCCCTCGAGCGATTAATTAACCTTCACCTTTCGCGCCCAATAATCCCAAATACGCCATGCACGTAACGCAGGATCGGCCCCTTGCAGGGCGTATGAGAGGGCCGCGTTTGAGCCGCTGGGCTATTTAGGCTGTTCGTCATCGAGTGTGGGGAAGTCTGGGGATGGTGGTGAGGGAGAGGGAGAGGCTTGGAAGGAAGATGCCGGCATTTCGATGGAGCTTGTTGAGTTGTGGTTCGTGGGCTTGGCGGCGGAATCCTCCATGGGAATATATTGAATGATGGTGTGGGTGGCAAGTTCGATGGACCAGTTCTAGCTGGAGATCCTGACGCAAATAGAAAGGTGATCGGGGGCCTGGGCAGTGTTGTATTGAGAGGATAAAAGAAGAGGCGGTACGGACCGAGATTTGCTGCAAAAAGAAATTGAGGATGGATGGGTAGATAGAAATTGAAGCAGATGGAAAAAGGGGATGGGGGACAAATCTCGTTGCCTACTGAGACGTTGGGACGACGAATGCAGGTGGGTATTGCCATGCGGACTGCTCAGTGTATCGTTGTACAAGCACCGTATGCTATGCTATGCAGGATGGTGGAACAAAGGTTGCCTCTCTACTTTGTGGAGGTTTTGTGGCGGCAAATGAAGGGTATCTCAATGTCAACCTCCGATTCCACAGCAGCTGGATTGTGGGGTACTAGATTGGGTACTAGACAGTTACACACACAATAATTTTGGTAGACTGCCCCTCCATATCCTCTCCCTTCTTTGCAACGGCTTCGGAACTCTGAGCCGAAAAGCACTATAAATTTATAAAAAAGATATTCGATTCATTTGAACGTCGGGTAGTCGCGGCAACAATGATATTTGGTGAAATGTGCAGACACTAACCTACTTCACGTCGCGTATCAAAGATGAAAACTTTTTCACTTTGGCAGCTCCTCACATTTCCTTTTCGTGTCAAAGCAAAGCATCAGACTCCTTTTCCCTAGCCAATCTGAGCTCCATCCAAATCTTCCATAATTCCGGTACCATATAAATCCGGATCCCCTTCATCCCTACCTCTTCTAATCACCTACATATGCGCACGGCCGCTCGCTTGTAGCGCTACTGCACCTCCACCAGTTCCTCGAATCTTGGCTGCATCCTCGCATAACCTCAACGGCACTCAAGACCGAAAGATAACAGGGGTTCCCCAACACCCGCCCCCCGATCCCCAGGGTCATCCGCAGACCCCAGACGCAAAAGCATGCACCCCTGCCTGGGGAGCCCCCTGCATTTCCGGATCATCTCGTCGCCGAAACAGGGCCTTGTGTCCTCGCTCTCGCGCTGTCGCAGGGATAACGCGCCCATGCACAAACTGACGGTCATGGTCATGGGTAGTTCTTCCGCCTGGCACCTCCAGCCAAGCCCTACTGCACCGAGTCTGCCGAAGTGCGGGCAGCCGACATCAGGCTATCGCAAGCGGTGGCAGAGAAAGAAAAACCTGGGGAAAGAGCAAGAGCATTTTTCGAATCAAGATAAGCGGACGGGTGATTAATGCGGGGTCTGGAAGCCAGCGACGATGTAGCTATAAGAATTTTGGCGAAAAGAGCCGAGAGCAAGGCCAGATGCGGGATCGGTGGTTTCGGAGCTAGATCTCAATGGATTTACACGAGGGAACTGGGTAATCTGGAGAGCCGGGCCGCTAGCTGGGCTTGCTTGTATCTAGTTTTTGTAACGTCAGTACGATACTATGCTTCACTTGAAGATGGATGAAGGCATTTGGGGGCGAGGCGGTGACGGCGTTGCAGTTTGGTAAAGGTGGAGAATTGAAAGAGGAGAAATGATGGGGTGCTTCGTGCATCGCGGGGAGTTGCACAAATTTTGCAAGGACATTGACGCCTTTGCGGGGATTGCAAAGGAGGCATGATATTGCGTGACACGTGGATTGGCCATCGAGGCCCCATGTGATTTGAGTGGAGCTGGAGAATATCTCCTACCACTGTACGACGTACGTATCTATTGTCAGCTTTTGAGATATAGTGATTTGTGGCAAGTGAGGGGGCTGTGGAGACGTGACCATCTTGTGCTACTCCTGGTTGGCACGTAAATATACAGCTTCATGTGACATGACTGTTGTATATTGCATTTGTGGGACTCATGCAATATGAGTACAGAGGTACGTCCAGATGATCCGGAAATCATGTGTTTTCGACTTCCAATCGTGAGGCTTCCTAATATAAATGCTAGGCCGAGGCCTTGGATCGAGATGGTTTGGCCCAGGCAACACCATTCAATGCAGAGTTTTCATGCCTCCCATAATTCGGTACCCTTGTGGCTTTTAGTGCTCGTAAGTCGTAATCAAATCCTCAATATCTGTGTCCTGCTAGTAATCCCATCAAAGACGCATGTGTTATCGATGGGTATATATTGTTTGGTGATGATTTTAATCACTTCCTGTGCCACCATGCCACCAGTCAAGGCGGAGATATTGTGCAGCTCTCCACCTTTGGCTCGGGCAACCTCTTCGGCGGCTTGAACGAATCTTCGGTTTTCAGCGGCGCCACTGACATCTTTGCTGATTGTGGCAAGAATATCGGACGAGCTTGCAGCAGGCACATGTGATGTTGCATTCAAGGATAGATAGATTGGCAGCAGTGATAGAGGCATCTGGGTGAGCTCCGCCATCTGATCATTCTCAAGCTCCTGGTCTGCATTTAATATTAGCATGCGTTAGTGACGCAAATGATATCCACCTACTGGCAATAGTCTGAATGCTGGGCGGAGTGGAATCCATTCCCCGAATGAGCTTGATAAAAGCGGCATTCTTGCAGAAAGTCTCGACTTCCGCGACGTCAATGGCTGTTCCACTAGGATGGGCTCGAACAATCTCGAGGACCTCAGCGACGTCCTGGCGAGCTTTGGCTTTGTAGATGTTTTGCAGTTGTACGTAAATTGTGGACTGAGCCTTCATATCTGGAACTGAACCCGGTAATGGAAGCGCAGCATGCTTTGCATAGAATTGCTTGATAGCATCAGCAATGACCCAGAAGCTCGAGGAAGCCTCCGACTATGTTCAGAAGATCCAATCAGCCAATGTATCGCGAAATTGGGTGGCGGGATTGCATACTTCACTTGGTTTGTAGTCAAATACTTCTCGGACGGAGCTGGAAAGGCTAGGGGCGGAAATTGTCTTCAACACAGCGGCTACAGCCTCATCAAAGTTTTCCTCTCCTCCTTCTGGGGTATCTGTCCTAGCACCAGCAGCCACTGTATCTCTGAAAGTAGTCTTTTCTTTGTAGGTCGTCGGAAGCGATCCATGTTCTTCTTTCCACTTCCCGAGGTAGTAGAGGAGAAGAGAAATGTATGGAATATGGCCATGCTCGTGGGCAGTTTGGCTTTCGATGTCTTTCGTAATCTCTGCTGCAAATTTTGAGAGTTCTGGCCATGGAGTGAGCAGTCTCAAATCCGTGGTGGCTGTGGAGTCGGGGTGTGTATCAACGATGGGGAATGTTCCAGGAAGGTGGATGCGGAAATAGGAGTAGAAACCTGCCGAGTGTATTGAGAGCAAAGGGATCTTGTTATTTTCGGCGTACTTTTGTACAACGGCAAGATTTTCGGCTTCGATGGGGAGAGTGTACATAATCAGGGTAAACTTTTGATGGTTTTCGAAGAGACTTTTCAAGGACTCGCCCTATGAATATCTGTTAGTGTTTTCATTATTTCGGCTCAAAAATCAGCTTACCTGCGTCTTTGGGAACCAGTCACCATTCACATCAGGGTTTAGTTCCTGAAGTAGCTTTACACAGCATTCAGATCTTGGCTTGCCTAAGCAGTCCTCGTCCAAGAAGAAGTTGACTCCCAGATCGGCTTGTTCTACGGTAGATTCGTCTGCGATTGTAAATTTTCCAATGCCTTCCAATTTGTTAGTTACTCTCTGCGGGTAATTCCCAGCCAGTAACATACCTGGGAGGACGAGATTCTTTAGAGTCTCCACTCCAACCGTTCCTGCGCCCGAGTTGAGTAAGAGGATGTGGGCATCTTCAAGAGCCTGTTGTCCGCTCGCCGCCCAAAGACGAAGCTGTCTGTCATATTTCTTCTCCTTGTCGGAGGGACCTTGTAGTATAGGAGGCGTTTGTTGTGTAATGACTTCGGTCATGGTGGAGGTTATGGGTGTGAGGAAGGGTTGCGAGGGGGAAGCAGAGGACTTCTTCTATCGTGGGAGAGGTTGCGATCCGTTTCCCAGCGGAGGTCCAGAAGAGGAAGAATTGCAGATATTTAGTAGCTGTCGCGGGTCCTTGTATAACTTCAAAACATTGAGCTTCAAGAAGCGTTGGGGCCTTGAACGGCAAAACTCCGGCTGAAAGGTAAAGATAAAGGAAAGGAAAGATACCAGCTCTTATCTTATCCAACGTGACCTGTAGCATGCTGATTCAGCTGGTATCTGTTGGTATGGATTTCACTCTTCAGCCCCGCCAAAAGCAGGGAAGTAGTATGACAGCACAAACAGCTGGTGCCCCTCCTTCACACCTTGTCCTCACACCATCTCCATCTCCACCAACATTCTTTAATTCTTTTGAATTTTCATGGAAACCAGTCTCCGGTTCATCCTGCGATCATCCCAATCATATAATTATCATTCCGGCCTCATCTTATTCAATTCTGCTTCTGCCGCTGCCAGCATCCTCCGTCTGAAACAATCGAGATCTGCGGCCCGTCCCTTGTCCAGGTGTCTTTGTAAGACCTCCGGGAGCGGAGGGACATTCATTCCGCCTTTTCCGCGGCGCCCAAAGCCTCAATCCCTCAAGAAGAGCCTTCAACCCTCAATTGCCCCCTACTCTCCTGCAAACACGCGACCTCAAGACTCTCGATCAATCTCAATGGCTACGTCTGCGTCTTCCGCTGGAGCTGCCGAGAACGCAGCTCCTCCTCCGAACGTCTCTGTCAAACCTCTCAATACCATAGAGGCCGCAAAACGAAGAGCCGCGTACAAGGCAGTGGAGGATCACTTCGACACGTCATATAAATATGTTGGTATTGGGTCTGGTAGCACGGTAGTCTACGTTGTAGAAGCCATCGCGGCCAAAGGCAGAGATGTCACTTCCAAAATGATCTTCATCCCGACTGGGGACCAGAGCAAACAATTGATTATTGAAGCCGGCCTTCCTTTGGGAAGTATTGACTCTTTGCCCCCAGTTGAAGTAGGTCAGACGAAGATGGATGGCGCGTCTGCTCTACAAGTAGCCACAGGCTTACAGGATTTGGGTCTAAAGGGAAAGCGCCAGAGTCTTGATGTAGCTTTTGATGGTGCTGATGAGATAGACGAAGATCTCAATTGCATCAAGGGGGGTGGGGCTTGTCTGTTTCAAGAGAAGCTTGTAGCCACTGCTGCTAAGAAGTTTATCTGCGTTGCAGGTAATAGAATCCATTCCCCAACGCAAACCATGCATTAATGCCTGTTTAGATTCTCGAAAACTTCAGCCCCGTCTTCTTACAAAGTGGAAGACTATTCCGATTGAGATCGCACCCTTGGCGGCACCGACGATAAAACGAATCCTCATCACTCTCGGTTCACCAGATCCTGTAATTCGACAAGGAGGCAGCGCAAAGGCAGGACCGGTTGTCACTGATAATGGAATGTGGATTATGGACGCGCCTTTTCCTCCCCTACTTCTTGCCACAGATCTCAAACATGGCGACCGCGGCGACGGAGAACATGGAACGTGGGAAGTGCACCACCTGGGCAGAAGATTGAAGCGAATCGTGGGAGTTCTAGAAGTGGGCCTTTTCCACGGTAGAAACGGTATCCAAGTTGCGAATGCTGGTGAGGAAGGTGGTGGACAACGACCAGTGGCAGCATACTTTGGCATGGAAAATGGAGAAGTCGAGGTCAGAGTCTCCAAGGAGATCGAAGGAGTCAAGTCACGACCTTGAGCAGCTCGTCTCATGAGTCGATTCAGCTTCGATGAAGGGGACAGGTCAACGCGCCGATTAAGTAAGTGCAGTAGCAGAATTTGGGTAACGAACGGCAACGGCAATACAAGGAACATAATCCCTATTCATTTTGACCGGCCACACAGGACTCTAGCTGACGAACGATACAGAAGGGTATTTTATTTGGCGAGTGCCTGAGCATCTAAGTATTGTGGATGTGGACAAGTGAACACAAATCAGACGGACCATTTCCTTTCTATATTCCAACGCAACCAACGCCAAACTCCTTCCCGAATAGCAACCTTCCATAGGACTCCATACCGCTTCTAAACCTCGTCCACGTTTGTGCTCCATTTTTCTGGCCTGCCGTTCACATCATCAATTTTTCATTCAGCTCCTTCAGTTGCTTCTTCATCCGCCTTGTGTGGTATCGAATCGCGTCTTTCGAGTCTGAAAAGCCGTGGCCGAGAGTAATATTCTCATATGACTGGAAGCTCTGAGTGTAATTCTCGAGTGTAATGTATGAAGCTTCTTTCTCGAGAGGAATATGATCGACACGTTCCGGGGCTGAAATGCCACAGGCGCTAGATAAACAAATCACAATTAGCTGGCAAGAACGTCACATACTCAAAACACCAGCTTGAACCTACCTTGATACTGAACCACTTGTAGCTACATCAGACATTTTGGTGTGGCCTCGTTGGTGCGGGGATTTTCTTTCTAGGGGAAATCTGAGAAATTATCGTTTCTGAGGCGTCACATATCAATTTAGGTGGGCAGGTTGCTGGCATCAAATATATGGCTGCCACTTATCCTCCTCCTACAGGTATCTGCTCCTACGCGATCATGTGTAATGGTTCGGAAAGGCAGCCATAGTTCGGGGTCACACCTTACCACGATTTTAAGCAACATTGGACCACTCAGCCCAGCCTTCGATGGCATTGCTGACCCCGTCTGCTCGAGCTCATGGCTCCTGTAGCGCAACGTGAGTGCGTCAGCCAGTAATATTAACCTCTCCTCATCACATAAGGCGACAATCCCCAAACACATGAGGCTTCCACGACCTTGTCTCCTGCCAGTTGAGGCCCATTCCTGTACGCCACGCATATGCACGACGCACCTCTAAATTCTCCGACTGGCAGTGGCGTTTCAGTAACCAATCAGCATTAATGACGCACAGGGCGAGCAGGAAGGCCCCAGCGTTCCCAATTCCTTCTATAATCCTTCTAGAAGGCTGCTAGGGTGTTCAGCTGCTATTGTTCATGATGATAAGCTAGTCGGCGAATCAGAGGCCGGCTTGCAAATGAGCGAGCGCGTGCGGACATCCACTTCCTACTCCACGGGGGCACCAGAACTACCTCTCGTGGCACAGAGCTCTGAGCTCGCCGTGTACGCTCGCTGCCTCGTGGCTTTCGTCTCCAGAGTTCACTGCCTCTTTGCTCTGATTTTGCTGGACAGCTCATCACTTGTTCAGCGCGTCTAGGTCAGGAGTGTTGGCCTCAGCGGTGTAAAGGGGGCAGCCATCCATCCAGTGATATCTGGCAATTCTTCGGTATGACAAAGACGTTTATCGTCAATTGACTTCCCGCGTGGCTGTCCAATTGGTTGTTCAGCGGCACAGCCTGCGCCTACTTTTCCCTCTGCTTTTCCCCCTCACCACGTCATGGCGTCGAGTGCAGGCAGCACCGATGCGGCACGGTATACATGATCCGCATCTTGTCCCTCAGTTCAATTCGTGGTGCCGATAGGGATATCCATTCTGCTTTCGGACGGTGTTGAGGCTCTGCTCGACATATATCAGTCGGTGTGCTGGCAAGGCATCGCATACATCACTCACCGCAACATCAGTATTGCCAAATTCTTGGGGGTTTCCTCGGAGCCGTAAGCCTCATCATCGAGCCAGCTCAGACGACGTCTTTGGGCTTCACCGTTCTTTCCCGAGCTATTTCAATGTTGTCGATTGCGTTGTATCTCGGATGCTTCGGGTAGATTGAAAGGGGGCTCGCGGTAGACCAAAAAAGCGGCACTAATTATTGCGCATTTTGAATGTCTCACTCGGTGTTGCACATTCAGAATTAGTGCCGCTTTTGCTGTCTACAAGGAGGGGGTTGGTTCGTTGAAGCCCGCGACACGGCCCGAAGTGACCCGAACGACTTCACGTGATCCATTTTGAAGTCTTGGATTTTGCGGCTCTTTCCTTTCCTGTCTAGGTAGATGGTGAAGAGTTCAGAATGCGCTACTCTGCTTCAGTAGAAAGAATTTGTCACTCCTCGCTTTCGCCACGAATCGCTCTCAAGCACGGTTGAAACGTTATTGCCGGGACTGGTTGCCGTAGGTAAAGGGGAAGCAATTTTCTAGCTTCGTCAAATTCCCATCTCAAAACTGGGAAGTATCCCATCGGATTCTGCACGTGGGTGCATTCTCTCCATTTCTTTTGAAGAATTGCTCAGTTATTAGAGATATGCAGCGAAAAAGCCTCAGATAAGAGCAAAAATGAATTTGCCAATCTGCAAAGCCGGATACGGGACTCAGATGCTGTGATGAGCCGGAAAGTCGAATCGATGGTACACCAGATCATGCCAAAATACATGGCTTGTTCCTTTGGTTGTTTAATGGTGTGGTAACAGCGCCGATGGGGTTTTATGGGGCTGGACACCGTTTTTTGTGGGACCCGTTTTGCTGCAAGTGGCCGCTTTCACATGTTTGGGCGATCAATGCTGTCATTAAGGTCGATCATTTTGATGAGATATTCTGGCCGGATAACTGGTATTTGCGAAGAAGCTAGTGCTATTATCAGTGTTGTCTAAGACACTGTTAACAAATATTGCACAGAGTCGAGATCGAAAACGAAAACGGCATCATGAAGCTCTTCCGGAAGAAACTCCATGAAGTGAAAAATGAGACCGGGAGCGCTCCTTCCTCCCCGAGTCCTGCTAAGCCGTTGAAAAAGGTGACTCCAGTTGATGTGTTGAGATACCGGTAGGTCTTTCTCCTTTCTCACTCTCGGAATTCTTGGGGGAGAATTGCAGCTGGTCATGGATGTATGTACTGAGGTATCTATAGTAACAAAAGTAAATAGATACCACAACGGCACAAACCTAGGCTCAATATACGTGTTAGAAAAATGGCTCACAGGAAGCATGTTTCCCAAGTTCGCAGGTGGAAGTGAATTCGATGCCGTGAAAGCCAGCATTTCAGCATCTGGTCTCGATGCCACTAGAGCAAAATGGGAACGGCATTGGAGCAAGGCCGTTAGCGAGGAAGATTGGAAATGGCTGGAAGAAGCAGCTCACTGTAAATCTTTCCCCTTCCGCTCAAAACAATGACATCTAAAAACGTGCGCAAGGTACAACCATCCGCCTCCCCATCGGCTACTACACACTCGGCCCTCAATTCTGCCAAAACACCCCCTTCGCCGGCGACATCTCCCAAGTCTACGCTAACGCCTGGTCCTCCGTCAAATCTCTCGTGCGCACAGCTTCAAGCCACGGCATCGGAATCCTCCTCGACATGCACGCCCTTCCCGGCCGCGCAAACACCGACTCGCATTCCGGCACCTCATCCAAAGTCGCAGGTCTCTGGTCTAGCGCTTCAGCACGGAAACAAGCTACAGATTGTATCCTCTTCATTGCCAAGGAAGCCGCGTCCGATCAAGCGTTTGGCGATGGACTTGTTGGGATTCAGATTGTGAATGAGGCGAAGTATCAGGCGAAAGGCATGTTCGAATGGTATGATTCTGTACTTGCTGAAGTTGGGAAAGTGGATGCTGGGATCCCGATTTATGTTTCTGATGCCTGGGATCTTGGGGCGACGCTAAAGTGGGCGCACAAGAGAGATAGGAGGGGGAATCCGGTGGTAGTTGATACGCATAAGTATTTTTGTTTTGGGGGGCCGAATGTGGATAAGAGTCCGCATGAAATTATTGAGAGGAAGGTGCCTGAGTTGTTTGGGGGTGTGGATTTAAGTCCTGGGAAGGGGGTGAGTGTGGTGGTGGGTGAGTGGAGTTGTGTGTTAGGGGAGAAGGCTTGGGGGAAGGTGGGGAAGGAGGATAGGGGGCCGTTGACGAAGAAATATGGGCTGGTGCAGAGTAGGAGGTGGTTTGATATTACCGGAGGAAGCTTTTTCTAGACGTGGAAGATGGTAGGTCTCCTTTGGGGACGTACGTGGGGGTGAGAGCTTACTTTCGTAGGATTGGATGCCTGGTGGCGGCTGGGGTTACAGAAAACAGATGAATGATGGAAATCTGTTTATTCCGCCTGGTCTGTTACTTTCTTCCGATGAGAGATCTAATCGTCTTTCTGCGGCGCAAGAGAAGAGAGAAGAGAGGTATAAAGATGCTGGCATCAAGTACAGAGAGAAGCATGAAGGGCCGTTGAAGGGGAAGTTTGATATACTGGGATATACGCAAGGGTGGAAAGGTGGATGGGATGATTCAGTCGCTTTTTTCCAGGACAGTGGAGATGTTGTTGGCTTACTGGGAGCGTGGATTACGAAGAGGGCGCAAGAGGGAGCGAGGGGTAAAGAATGGGCAGAGGGGTTCGAGGCCGGTGTGAGATGTTTTAGAGAGCTGCTGGGTGTTTGACCATCGACCAGATCTTGTTGGAAACCTTCAGAGCGCCATTAACGAGAATTTTCGGAGTTTGTGTACCCCATAAAGAAGATATTTTTCTGGCACCTCGAGCGTCTCGACTGAGCCCCTTTCTTACCCCCTGAAACCCAAGCGAGGCTTTTGCGCTGCACTGGAAACTTGTACTAACTATCATATCTGGATGAACAAGTGGCAAACATCTGAGAAGTAACTAGCTGGATTCAAAATCATCTCATCGCAGTTTGTCACTCATATGAGGGTGATTGCATCATCCGATCGATCTCCAATCAATGTCCTCGGCATTGGCCCGGCACTTGATCAAGTTGACTTGTCTCAACGTTAACTGATAAGGCACGCATACCCTTCCGGGTCATTCTCTAGTTTGCCACCGAGATATTCGACGTTTCTCAAAATCTGAAAATCGATGTTCTCTGGCGCCTCAGCGACCAAAGAGAGTGAACCGCTTCAGCGAGTCGTTCTCGCGGTGGACAGACCCATTTTGAATGTCCCACTCGGCGTGGCATATTCAGAATTAGTGTCGCTTTTTTTGGTCCACCAGGAGGCATTTTAATATCCTCAGCTAGACTGGGGGAATAAAAAACTGCTAAGTTGAACTCACAAGCATGGGAATAATCCCTAATATCAAATCTGACCATTTCAGTGCTACTGCAGCACCGCGGAAATGGATCGCCCTCTCCACCATTGACATCACCATGCCGACACTCACTTATCGCACTGTGTTTCCTAGCTAACCCGTACTCGTGATCAATTTGTCTAAGAAATCTGTGAATATTATTCTAGGAATCTCGACTTCTTTTGACGGACCATTCCTGATTCTAATTTGGCGGCTCGAATTTTCTCAACCCGTTTCTCCACATGGCCGCAAAATCCAAAATCACAAAAAGTAGCGCCGATTCAAGTCGAAAGATCCCAAACCCTTGAAATCAGATTGTAGATCCCTTTAGTCTATCCAGAACAAGCTTTCTAAACGTTAGACGCCGCGTCGCCCGGTTCTGGCTTAACTCTTAGCTGCGGGAGCTTAGAGACCCACTCGGCTTTTGGAAGCTAAAATCCAAGGCCGTCCCGGCACTTCCCAGGGGCAGCTAGAGGTCATTGTGGAGATGCAGGGTACCTTCGTGCGCGGCAATTATCCACTTTCAAGTGACGAAAGAAACTTCTGTCAGAACGAAGTGTTTCTTTGGTGTTCTTGGCTGGAATGAAAGGTTCTGTGAGCGGGCCGATTGTCTTTTGAAAAGACCGAGCATGTTTTTTTTGGGGTGGTTTAGTAGTACACTAGGTGAATCAATAGATCGGATGTGGGAGGAGCTATGATATGGAAATTTCCGAAATTATTCTGCGGGATCGACGTATCATTTCTCGTTCCGTGCTGGACATTTTGAGAATGATTGTTAAAGCTTGCCGAATGATTTTGAGTCGTAGATGGTCGAGAATAAAATTACACTGTTTAATTTGTATGTGCGAGCAGCAAACGTCTCTATGACCGCTACATTTGCAAAAATAACGATTCAAACATTTCCGAGTTCAAGACTTTATCCACTGATACGCTCTCCTAGCCAGCCATTGAGATGGGCGATCGATCAGCCTGTAGAATACTTCTGCGGAAAGTATAGTTACGACAAGGCATACGGCAAGGCAGGCTACATTTGCACTTGCAACTGCCCATTGCTTCGTCCCTGTGAGGTGAAGCCATAATTTGATGCCAGCGGTGTATGCAATGATGCTTTGCAGCAAGAAACAACCTGTTTCGGATTAGCAATCCATCCAAGCTTTGAGAGAAAGGGTGTCACTCACTCAATGAACGTCTTCCCAGATACGTGAGAATTGGGTTCCGAAGGATAAATTGGAAAATATCGTACGATTCTAGGAGGAACATGAATCCCGCAAGAATGAGGTAGTTGTCATCTCTGGCCTGTGGCTGGTGCAGATTATAATCTGTATTCAACCCTCCGGAGTAGTAAAGTGCAGCATGACCCCTAAGTTCATAGTTTTCGTACTCGGGTCTCCATGCAACCCAGAGATACTGCAGTATGTACCCCACAAACATGACCAAGACACATAGGACCCAAGTAGGACAACGATACTTTCTCCAGATATGAATTCCCCTCTGAGCCTTCGCTTTGAAATTCATATTGTGAACCATATCCGCGAGCATCAGCCCGGTGGTTGAGAACCACGCCCAAGATTGCACCCAGAAAGCCGACAAAATGAAAATTATGTACGCCTTGACACGCCATGAATTCCGTGTGTATGGGATAATGACCTCTGTCATGTAAATCGTGTAACTCTGCTGGAAAACGGTACTGATGATCCACAGCGTCTGAGTTGGGAATGCACGCGCAGCTGCTTGCGTTCCATAATTGTGGGTGATCCAAAAGAGGTTGAAAATCGAGTTGAAGTAAACGAGGGCGTTTGGAATCTCGTAGATGTCCTCGATCATGGCGTTTCCCGAGTTCGTCTTGTATGCTGAGATGTATTCATAGCCAATCGAGGAGAATATGATATAGACTAGGGCCAATGCCACCGCAGCTGGGAAGAAGAGTCGAATTCCACGGCGGAAGACCGAGCCTGCTACTTGGGCACCGGTTGAGTTTTTGAGGAAGGGAATGGCGATGCAACGAGCGGATATCATAATGAAAGCCGAATAGAGGAGGTTCTCGTTCCAGAACAAGACAGAAAAGACTTTTCGTAGTATGATCTGGTATTCCGGCCCTGGCACATTGCTTTCTGCATCGACTCCATTGACGGTAGTGGGAACGAAAGTGTGCAAAAACACCCAGACAAATGTTTGGATGGTGAATACACCTTTCAGACCGACTAAGTACTCGGCATCATGATCCGGGCTTGCGGTCTTGGGTAAGAGAAGATTCGACGCTTTGCGAATAGATTCCATCTTGGCCGTCTCTTATCACAGAATTGATGCGTGGGACTTGCTGTACGAGAATAGGGCACAACCTCATAAAATTTTCTCAGGTGAGCGAAGCAATTGAAGGACGTCTGACTTCCGTCTTGCAAATTGAAGGTGAAACCCTTAGATAGCTCGAATAGCAGTCTTCACGTTCTGATGGATAAGCTTGAATGTCACTAGCAGCTGGGTTCTTACAGGGTTCGGGGTCCAGTCTGTCGATGAAATCATGACATCCAAGTTTTCGAACTCGCGGGTAAATGCCCTGAATTCTGAGGACGCTAATCTTTCTTTCCGAAAGATCATTTGCTCTGATAAGACCAATGATGGCGCTATTGAGCTGCCATGTGAATTCTGAGTCTGTGCCGGAGCGTCAGTTAACATGAGAACGTGGAGAGACCAAAGAAACAAATTAGTTCCACGCTCGGAGATTAAGGATCCCATTGGCTGTCTGTTCTTCAAATCCCGTCACCTTGCGATCTTCAAGAAGGTTGAGGTCAGATCTTGGGGCTCTGGGGGGCTCTGCTGAACACCGCCATGGACTGAAAAGATACTAGTCTCATGGAAAAGCGCTGTACCGAACAATGATCTAGCGCCGTAACCTGGTATTGGTATAGCTTGAAAGTCACTCCGGCACTTCTCCTTCGTCGGATTTTGGTGTCTCGACGGCGTCGGTTCTGTGGTGCCAGGCAGAAGCTAGCAGTCTCCACTCTGGAGACTTCACCGAGCCGCACACGGCACTGATCGTCTGCCCCCCATTCTCAAATTCTATGTAGATCGCTATCTTATCTTGTAAGCTCAATGTTTAAATTCTAATTGGGCAATATCGAGAAGAGAAACAATATTGCACTCGATGGTCTGCTGCATCATGATTCATGATGCAAAGAAGTCACCTCAACCTGGAAGCACGCGAAGTGAAGCCCATGAAAATACATCCCCGATGCCACAGCCTACTAATTTGTTGAGTAGATGCGTAATTATCGCACTTGGAGTTTTCAGTGTTTGACTCAAGATCAATGCCTGCGGTTATGAGGAAGTGGTCATGGATTGGGTTCTTGCAGTGCGTATTCCGAACGCAATAGACCCTGGTAAGAAGGACGACAAAATGCCACGGGGTAAGAAATGAAGTCTATTGATATATAGTGTAATTTGAGTATTAAAATTAAAATGCACCAACGAAGCTTGTCACCTCGCCGTGGGATTCCAAGAATTATAACCCATTAACTGACGAGCATTTCCGTAAAGGCCCATAGTCGCGTTCACCACTAGATAGAACGGGTACATGATTGCGAACATGATCATCATGCGCGGTGTGACAAACTCAGAGCGAACATGATTCGTAATTGCGAGTGTCATGAATAGGGTGACGATGCTATAGATCTGAATTAGCATGCTGCGAGAAGTACGTGATGGTTGATAGATCTGCTTACCAAAGAATGAAGAACCACTCAGAGACCGGAAAAGTGAAAAAGATCAGATGTACCAGTCCTGATCCGTTTTGTGGCCATCCAATGATAATGAAGTTGATGACTAGACAGGTGTACTGAGTTACAAGGTAGTAACTCAATTCACGGACAAATAGCAGAGAGACGATACCAGCCCGGACGCTGAATTTCCGGTTGCCCTCTTCTGCCTTGTTCCAAGCCAACTTGGCGTGCTTGATACTGGCTTGAGTCCAGCCTTGAGCCCATCGAAGTCGCTGCTTCCACAAAGCACGGTAAGTTGTGGGAGCCAATTCGTATGAGACAGCGTTGAGCTCATGAATAACATTGATGTTTTTGCCCAGAGCTCGCAAAGCCGAGTCAATATCTTCAGTCAACATGCTCCCGTCCATGCCGATGCCGCGCAGTTTATCTTCCTTCCCTGATATAATATTAGCTCACGTCATGCAAGATCTGAAAGTGGATATATACAATAGCCATTAGAACCACAAAACAAGCCGAATTGCCACATTTCCGCTCGGCCAGGATGAGAAACGGCGTATATCTTATCAAATTCCACAGCGACCATACTTGTGAGCATTGAGTGGTCAGCGTTGAAAACTACGCATCGACCTTGGACAACGTCCACGTCCTTGTTTTGTACGAATCGCTCAGCAGCCCACCTGGGGCCATATGGATGCGGGTAGTGATCGCAATCGAAAATGGCGATAACGTCGGTTCTTATGTCCAACGAAAGGAAATAGTTGACATTGTCTGCCTTGGATTTCGAGTTTGGGACCCGTGTAACGCGGAGATTTGGAAATTTCTCGGTCAAACTATGAAGTTCATTTTGAAGTTCGGGCATTGGCCTTGGAGTATTGTAAACAATATTGATTCGGAGTCGGTTGGTGGGGTAGACAAGCTGCTGAACGGCGTAGAGAGTGCGGTCCACAATAATATCTTGTTCGTTCGGCAGATAAGCTACAATGACAATATCAATGATAGGGATATCTTTATCGTTCGTTGGGAAGATCCAATTGTTATCGGCGACTTTCTTAATAGCTTTTCGAGCTTGCTCGTTAGGTGTGATGGCGAGACATGCCTCTATGACTGTGTTTCCGGCGATGTAGAAGTTCGACGCCATGTATACAAACCAGAAGATCTGTAAGACAGCTTTTGGAAGGACGTAGTACATGAATACCGAGACGATGAAGTAGGTTGTAACGAGCAGAAAGGGGCCCCATTCTAAAATACAGAGGGAGATGGTATCAAGAGTTCGTGAAGACCAAGAACCTCGCGGTCGCGGTTGACTCGCAGGGTCAAATGCCTTCTCTGAGTCGACATCAAAATGTGATTGTGCTGGGGTTGATCCTTCGATATCGATGGTAAAGTCCTTCGCGTCAGACTTGAGCACATCTTTGTCGTCTATCGATTCTTGAGGAGAGGGAGGAAGTTTCGGGCTGCTAGTAGATGAAGACATAATGAATGTATTCATATCAAGAGTAGATAGATTAAAAAGAATGACAGCACTTCCCTTCACTTGAAGTGCAGCAAAGACCACAGTTGCAATGCGAGACAGATGTGGAAAAAGAAAAGAAAGTATCAGATCATCAGCGCGATAAGGCTGACATTTTCTTCAGAGCCTCACTATACTTCCTCTTCGATGGATCAACTAGTCCAACGAAGCTACCCGGCTTGTGCCATCATATTCAACAGGTATCTGTCGTCCTACCTCACACTTGCGGGAAGGGTTTGATGGCGCGTTGAACGCTCGGCCACAGCCCTAGTCAGATATTTTCCACGATCGCAGGAGCACACTAGCGTTGGAATGAATTTGAATTAAGTGAAGTACGATCATCTACCGATAGCGCAAGCGGAGACTAGGTGGTAGACTACTGAATATATACGAACTCGTGGTTTGCGTGGTTTGTTGTTCTGATGGTGTTTGATTTGGCTTTTACAGTAGTGGACCCTGCACTAAAACCCGCCGGGCGTGTTGCCTACAGCACCCTTGTCCCGGGCTTTTCAGCCGCTGGCGCGCCTAAATCGTTAGTACAGCGCCGCGTCGACAACATCACCTCCATAGCCTCGACAACGCGTTGAGCGCAAACATCTCAGAAACGCTACTGATATCACTAGAACTACCATCCCGAGTCTCGACGACCGCTATAACGCGATTGTTGCACCGTATGGAGCATGATATGCTTCCCACGTGCATTAGTTTGCGCCGCATGCTAGGCATTCATGACGATATCAATTTCATTCGGATCTGTCTATGAAGACGATCCCGGAACCAAGTGGCCTTGCATGATAGTAATCACTGCTAAAGATCGGATCTGCTATGCCTAAACGTTTGTGGCCTGTGGCTTTTAGCTGCGGAAGACGGTACCTATCAAGGGTCGAGGCCGAGCTAAACCCGTTGCTAGAAAGCTCATGGAATTTTGACATACAGCTGTTTCTCACGAGAGGTCTTTGAGCAACCCCTCTACCTTGAAAGGTTGCTGCTCGAAGTACAATCCTCCAAATTTCAAGGTGATGGCATTGCCCAAAATGACTTTCTTTGACCTTATTCGTCTTTTCATGCTACTCCCACTTCTATCTCTCCAAGTCCCATGCTACGCGCACGATACCCCGGTACCAGGTGCTCCCTCGACCTTAAATAAAAATTGCTCTTGCGGTTTCTATGATAGCAACACAGGCAACATCTTTACCGAAGCTCTCATTGTCTACTTCAACGAAACTACCTCGTTTCCCACCGAAGATTTCACGATAGAAGAATACAAGCACAAATGGGAAAAGAGCTGGAACGCGATATATAGAGAAGGAGCCAACTCTTCCAATGTGGTTCTGGGAAATGACACTGGTTCTTCCGGGTCTGGGGTCTTTTCCGGACCATCTCTTAAGATGTATATCGATCCCTCAGGCAAGGACCACCTCGTTGTTGGAAGCGAGATCAAAAGTGTTAGACAAGATTTGCAGTATGGATCTTTTTCGGCTTTGGTACGGGGACCCCCAAGATCAAAGAGAGGAAGCGCGATGACGATGATGTTCCGCCACAATGAGACGCAAGAATGGGACATGGATTTGATGAACACAAACAGCCCCGAGACAGCCTGGCTGCCAACTCTTTTTGGGAACGAGTTTCCTGACCGCGGCTTGGGAATTAACTATACGACTCTAAGCAACACCTCTTTGTCAAATTACACTTCTTCACCGTGGGATTACGTCGATTTGAAAGTGGAATGGGACGCGAAAACGATCAATTTCTCGTACAATGGTGTCATTGCCCGCTCCGCTACGCGGGATCAGGATTCCACAATCCCTTCAGTTCCTGGGCCTCTGCTCTTCAGACACTGGGCTGATGGAAACAGATATACGAGTCAGGGACCCCCATACGTTCGAACAGAGGCCAATGTTGGATGGATTCGAACTTTCTTCAATGCCTCCACCACTACTAAAGAGGCATGCGAGAACTTCAACGCAAGATGCAGTATAGATGTGGCCTGCTCCATAGACGACATTACTCTCCGCGGCAGCACTAGTTACACTCCGAGCGCCACCGTCCCTTGGAAGCAGAAGGAAAGCAACTACGCTCTCAAAATATTCGCTATCATTATCGTGTCGGTTGGATCGGCTATCGGCGTGGCGGTTGTTTTCAATGCGTTCGCCCGAAGAGGCCTAAAACACCTGCGTTCGTCTCGATCGAAACCAGAGGTGAATTCATCATCATCGTCGACTGTAGAAGCTGAGTCTTCATCTGGAAGATCATCTGGCTCAGATCATGTGGCCAAAGGACCTCGAGTATACGGGTCCGCAGCTTCATCAACTACGGTGCTTTCCAGTCCAATGCATACTAGCCCTTGGTCGGCAGCTCAGACAGCTGTAAATTCTCAGGCCGCATCAACTGCTGGGCCTTCAACAGCCCCAACCGCTGTCAACTCACCAGCACCCTCCATATCAGGTGCCCCGCCATCATCCCCAACTGTTCCAGGATCGAGTTATTCGTTGCCACTAGAACGAGTCGAGCATCAAAGTGTCGGATTTGCGCCATTTGAAGTGGACCCACCCAAAGAAACCGACGAGATTGAGAAGCAAGCGGCAACGGTCACGAAAGAAGTGACGCCTGAAAAAGGCAAGGCGGCTGAGACGAGCACTGCAGTGGGAAATCTCTCTGTGAAGGCTCCTATCCAACCTGTTAGACAACGTGTTGACTACATGGCGGGTATTGTAGCCCTGTGTTCAACAATTGTCACCTGGTCTCACTTTGCTCTCACGTTCCTTCCGGCACTGGACTCTGGAAGAGATGCGCATTATGAGAGTGAGATCTGGGCGAGAAAGACTTTCGCCCCTCTTACTCTGAACGCCATTTGGCTTGGACTTTTCTTTACCACCTCAACACGTTTTCTGACGACGGCATATCTCCGAAATGGAAACCTTAAAAGCATCGCCGAGAAGACTGTCGCGAGACCATTTCGGCTCATGATCCCTGTCACGGGGGTAATCGTCCTTGAATATTTCCTCATCGACGCGGGAGCTACAAAATGGCTTGAATACCTTCCTTCTATTACATGGTCGACTTGGCCCTATGTTGTCACATATCAGAACTTCGGAACTTTCTTGAACGAGGTCCTAGAGCTATTCTATCTTATTCCCAATGCCGCCCCGCAAGTCACGTTCAACTACTGCACTGGTGTCCTATGGACGATTCCGGTCTCGCTGCAAGGATCTTGGATTTGTCTTCTAGGCGTGCTTGTTATCAGAGAAATCAAGACACCTTGGAAGCGCTTCGGTTATTACGCATTTTGTATCGTCGTCAATTGGTACGCCCGGGCCTGGGGAGGCTACTTCTGGGCTGGTCTGTTCCTTGCGGATCTCGATATTATATTTAAGTACCGCAAGTGGCTCTATGCCCACCGCTGGGTTCACTGGGTATTAGCTATTACGTGTTTGCTCATGGCAATTGGTTGCCTATCCTGGGACGTAGTTCAAGTCAATACGCATATCGACCTGCCAGCATTGGAACGCGGAATTCATCCTGATTATGTGACTGGACGCCCACTTGCGCAAACTGCTAGAGCAGGATATCCCAATTACTACGAGCCCCGCCTGAATGGTATAATTTTCGCCACTGTCGTTCAACTTGGTGTCGAGATCTCCCCTTTCGTCCAGAAAATCTTGTCCACGAAGATCTTTATGTGGATTTTCCCTCATATCTTCACTATCTATCTCTTTCACGGCCTCATATTCTGGTCATTGGGTTCAGTCATTTGTGTTCATTTATCAGCAGCAGGCCTGCCATACTGGGCTAATATGTTGGTCACGGCGGTCATCTGCTACAGTGTTTTATTCGCGGCGCTCGAGGTTATTACACCTGCTGTAGAGATGCTGGGGAAGCACGTTACGGCTATGATTTGGAGGATGGCGTATGAGCAGCCAGCTGGGAAGAGACCAACGCTGTTTCCGTTTAAGAAGGACCTGTTACTGGCAAGAGCTGACGCGGATCCTATCGCTAGTACGGTGGGAGAGAAGGAAGCAGCTGTTCACGAGGAGAAGGAACTCGAGAAGGAACTCGGTGAGAACGGAAACAAGGTTCCGGGTAAAGTTATGGAGATGATAAAGGAATGATCTTGCGACTTTATTATTTTGGTACATAAATCTGTTCGGAGTTATGGGTTGGAATGGTACACGCTCTTTGCGATAATTTTTGTGAAAGATAAAATATAATAGACTTGAAATACCATAGACTCAACGTTTGATAATCATAAATATTACCAACATCATTGCATCAATGACCGCCAGTTCGCTTATTTGTTCTCAGCCTTAATTCTCGACAGGTTTGTGGTGGCTTCCCGAAATATCTATCGGCATGCATTAGCGCTAAATGGAACCACCGCTAACGCCCCCTTTCCTTTCCGATTTGGCGAATGGCACATGCGCAAGTCAAGACGCGCCTTACTTTCCCTTGGAATCTGGGATCGGTGCCTTGAGCAATGCCGAGTTTTCGCAGACCGCGATAAGGCTGCTCATGCAGTAGAACGGAGAAGTGATATTGATCGTTACCACTAGAACCCAATCGCAGTCCGGTTGTCGAATTTGGGGCCCAAAATCAGGCTGCCGTAAATAAGCTGTATCCAACAGCTTTGCGGAGTAGAATGAATGCTGGAAGTGACTTTCGCCGGCTTTGCAGGCAGTTCCATCCGATTGGGTTGAAATGGCGTGAGGCTCCGAGCCTTGCATCGAAATAGGAGGCCTCTTGGGGCGGTGCTAATGTCCCAGGAGGCCTCACATTCTCATTGGACAAAAGCAAGGAATTTGCAGCAAGCCAACCCAGTCATTCCCGAGAATTTTTTGCGGTGAAATTACTTAAACATGAGGCCTTCCCAACATTTTTGTCCAATACCTCCTTTTTCAAGCATCATCGCAAACCATTCTGATCTCCAACCACCCTCTTCTTACTTCCAAGTTCTATCCCTTGAAAACTTCACACTATATAACAATTTTTCGTTGGATCGGATTGACACTTGGTATTCGAAAAGGTCTGAAATATGCATTTCGACCAATTCTCATCAACATCCAGCATGACAACCCTGAACTGGTGCTCCTGGGAGCCAAAACATCAATTTAAGCTGTGGACACACCAGCTGCGTTCATTGCAACCCAAGCAATCCGCGCGTCCTTAGATAAGGAACTAGTCAGCAAAGACCCCAGCAATGTCAAATAAAAGGCTAGAATTTGGCATGCAACCCCCTCATAGCCCGCTATTCTCAACGCATCCCAAATTTAACTCCGACACCCAAACACTACTCTACAACTTTTCAACCCGATCAACTTCCGATGGACATAGATTCTTCTTTTTTTTTCGAAATTTCGTTCTGAGACACCGTAGCTTCAGTTTGACCTATTGCGGGTCCGTATTCATCCAAAAATATTTACAAATTGTACTGCTGCTAACTGCTTAGGCAGGGTATTAATGCGATCAATCATGTATGAACAACCCTCCTAAAGATCCGATCCATGCACGTTATGGGCACTAACTGCTGGGTTATAGTGCTTTCAGAGTTTTGTTATATTTGTTTCTTTTTGCAAATTTCCAATGTCTCATTATCTTTCCGAAGGTCAGAGAAAGTTTCTAGTTAAATCATGTCGAATCCTAGCAGCACTCAGAACCTACTAACGCTTTATTTTCAAGATCTCAATTATCAATCTATCCTCAAAGAAAATAAAAAAGAACAGAAAAAAGTTCCTCGAAACCCCCCGAACCCCCCATCGATAATCGACGCATGGACGGATCATCTACATATGCCCTTCATGATGTTCAAGGCTAGCCACCATCTATAGGCTGATGAGAGCGAGTGTTTTATGCATTCAGGAATCACGCTAATGGTATGCGTTGCCTGTGATGCCATGGTTGTGGTGTTTCTAACACAGAGACGGTTTCTACGAACGGGGTTCGTAAGATAGACTTACCTGTAGCCGTTGGCTGTGTCTGGTTACATTGTGACATTGGCATGTGAAGTGGTTCGATATGCACGGCAATCAGCCGTGCATTTTGAATCTGCTTGTCTCGAAAATGGATCTGGATTCTGGACTTGCGTGGCGGTTCCGATTGGAGGCAAATGACCTACAGTACGTCGTTAAACTGCTGATTTGCAAAGCTCGCCAACCAAACTTTCCAATCATACCAAACTCAAAGCGCCTTACAATCTCAATCGAACTACAAACCAAAAGATATCCCAGATACCATATTACGAGAAAGACACAGCAAACCAGATCATTATGTCAGAAACCGAAGCATCAAGTAGAGCTGGATCCCTTATATACGACCTTTACGAGTTTGGTGAAATGGTCAACGACTCGGAAGAATGGAGTGCATTCTATCTGGAGTGGTCAGATTTCACAGCTACATACAGCTATGATTCAAATGCACCGCCTGGTACCGTGGGTACAAATACACTGACGGCTCAGCAAGTAGACAACCATCTACTTGACGACAACTTTCTACCAGCATGGGACTTTGAAATCATGGACAGCCCTCAGAATCTCCTAGTGTCTCCGATGCTCCCCCAACCCCAAAGGCCACAACCCTATTCGCACACTCAACACGACGATGGTCCCCAGCCTAGTGCATGGTCCACTCCTCCTTCGATCCCTAACTCCGAAGCCTCCCCTCATTCATCCTCCAATGCTAAATCTCAACAGCCTTCCTCAGCTCAGAATGTTCATTATAGCTGCACCTATTGCCCAAAAAGTTTTGTCAAGAGACATGATCTAAAGCAAGCCCTTCTAAATCCCAATTCCCAAAGAACATGACTAACTAATACCCTTAGCCGTCACACAAAACTCCACACCAAGCCCGAAACGTGTCCAGTCCGCGGTTGTCCGTACAAAACCGCCAAAAGAAAAGAAATCAATCGACACCTCGTAGCAAAACATCCGGAACAGGGCGTCACGCAACCACTATTAGCTGCTCCCAGAGTGAGATGCGCGGTTCCAGGATGTGGGTTTGTGCAGGAAGGAGTGAGGCGGAAAGATAATCTGAAAAGGCATATGAGGAATAAGCATGCGCGAGAGGTGACTTAGATATGGCCGTTCACTTGAACCCCTTTTCATTTAATTTTCAGTATTTTTGTAGCTGTTATATTGGCTGGAAAGGTATTTGTTGTTATGCGTTTATGTTATGAGAAACGAATCTCCTTTGGCTAGTAAATATAACTCGGCTCAATAACTTGATCCCTCCTCTCGATGTGTTCTCTTTCAACTTAGTATTGAGAATAACCTTACCTCGTTACTCGGATTTCTGATATTCTGCCTTTTCTCATGCCATGCGACCTATCCATGGGATTTAAGGCTAAGTCATTTCAAATTATATCTAGATGACTTTCTTACAACCCACAAAAGTGAAATCTATATTCTATATTTTATTTTCCATCCCATACCCAAAACCCTAAGAACGCCACGACAAATCTAATGTGTTACAATCACACCCTCCGTCTCCTCACCCTAACAAACAACGGCCGATCAAGAAACAAACCCCCCGTCTTCCTCAAATCCACCTCCGGTATCCCCCACCTCCCCAACTCCTCCTCCACAACCTCAATCTCCAACCTCAACATCATAGCCACCATACCCCCCAATATCTCATTCATCGCGAAATTTCGGCCTGGACATAATGTTGTTCCGCCTCCAAATGGTCGGAGAGCTGACATTTTATGCTGGATGTATTTTGATTTCGAAATATGTGGTTTCTCGTCCGGTGGTTTACCATTCGGGGTGGATTTCTTGATATCAGCAGTGTAATTCTTCTCCGCCTCCGCATTCTCTTCCGCGACTAATGCCTCGCTCTGATTATGTCCATCCAGAAACCGCTCAGGCCAGAAATTCGTCGGCTCGGATTCAGGTATCCCCGGGATGGTCCAAGTTTCTTCATCCATTTGTAGCGTGCGGGAATGTACAACTACCATATTCCCTTTCCGTAGTAAATAATCGCCCAACTGATAATCTTCGCGCACGACGCGGGGTGAAGGGGACGCGGTGGCCCAGCGGAGAGATTCATAGAAGAGGGATTTGAATCTCGGCTGGGCGGTTAGCTTTTTGAGATCAAATGATGTAGGTCCGGTTTGGCAGGCTGATATATCGGATTGGAGGTCGGTGAGGAGGATGGGTTTTATGAGGGCTTGGGCTAACACTTGAGTTGAGATTGGGATTACGTTTGCGACGAGCTAGGAACATCAGCATTTCGATTCGTATGACAGTTTGAGATAGAGACTTACACCCCAAAGAAATGCCAACCCATTCCCAGCTCGGAACTTGGTGCTCAATCCATTTTCTCTTAATAGCGCTGATCGAACGCGGGTAAATCTCAGCCCCCAGTATGGGTCCCAATCTGGATCTTCCTCAACCTTCCCCTCCTTGCCAGCTTGAATAGCATCCACTTCCCACTTCTCGCACATTTCCTGTCCTTCATCTAGTAACGCAAAAGCTTTCCGGTTCAAAACTCGAGGTAACTCCGTAAACAGCGACTGAAAATGCTCATCAAACTCCCAAACCCACTCCCCAACACGTGGCCAAATTTCAAAAATGTGTGTTCCAAACAAAGCAACAATCGAAGCGTGAGCTCTCGTCTCTCTGATATAATTATCTAAATCTAATGTTTCCCATTCATAACTTTTCTCTTGATCAGGAGGAAATCGCAAGTCGATATCCTTGCAAAGGACATCCAGGAAAACTTCCGTCAACTTGTCCAGAGATTGCCCAGTGAGAAAACCAGGCGACATCTGATGCAAATCATTCAAAACACGACGCCCGTCATCTTTAATACCCGGCTTGGGAGAAACAACCTGAGCGCCCATCTCCAGAATCTCAAGATCCTGCTTACTAGCCCCCAGAACGCCGGACGTCTGAATAAGCACTGGATCGAAAATAAAAGTTTGGGAACGACGGTATATCTGACTCGCGAGCTTGACGTCAAAAATGAGGTATAGGTGCTTGCCGGCTACTTGCACTGTAGCTGCGGGACTAGTTGGGTGTTTTGACCTCAACGAAATGTCCAATCAGTTATTTACTCCTTTGATTTCTTTCCTTAAAAAATAGAAAAATAAAAAAAAGGAGAGATTTACCTAGCCCAAGCAACAAACTCATTAATATCCTTCACAACCCACAACCCGTGACCTAACCACGGAATCCAATACGGCACCAACGGCGGCTCTCCCTTCAAACTTCCCACCAGCCGCCACGACCAAGTGAGGGCAATTGGAATCGTCAAACCCAGTAGTAAGACCACTAGAATTTTGTGTCCCCAAAGTAGCGTTTCTGTGACGCCGGCTGTGGAATCCATGATTGTGTAACACTGTAACACAATCTCACGTGAGCATGCTGCAGCTTGCCGGAAAGCTCGGCTGCGGTCGGTCGGTCTAGATGTTGTGGTTTGGAAGGGACGGTGTGGGTTGTTGCTCGAGAGGGGTGTGCCGTATATTGGGAACGCAATTTGGATATTTTGGAGAGAGAGATCATTCGAGGAAGGATCGTTGGAGAGTGGTTGCACAGCATGGTGTAAGCTGTTCGGGCTTTAGGTGGCAGTTACCCCTGTGCTTAGCTTTTAGCTGACGGGGTAAGCGAGTGTTTGTCAGCGAATCGTGAGGTGGGGCTGTTGAAAAGGGGGAAAATCGCTTGGGTGCTAATTTGTGTGGGGAGATCTTCCATTGAAATTTGATGTATGAATACATATAAAGTATTTTGAAGAGCAAATCAATTTTGATCATTTATATAAGCTGTCTGAAATCTAACAATGGCGAGTGTGATTGGTCATTCACTCATGGCCGCCCTCAAAACAATGAATACTTTTATTCAATTTGTAATGACAGGATAACCGAGAAGTCCAGGATAATCAAACGAGACAGGAAAATAAAGTACCTATCACCGATACCTGCAGATCTACTTACCCCTGCCACTTGACTCTCCCACTGCGAAACAAATTAATCATCCCAATCGGCAACAACCCCGCATCAACAATCTTCAGACCCCCAAACCGCTCCACCATATCCGGCCCATACAACTGCGCAACCCACCGCGTATACCCATCATCCATATTCGCAAAATACTGCGAGCTACTAAGCGTCAACACATCATTCTGATTCACAGCCAGGAACTCCGGCCTGGGCTGCTCAAGCAGCTCCTCAAATACCGAAAGCAAGTCATTACTATAATCGCACTCAAACTCCTCACGGAAACGAGTGAATTCTTCGAAAGACATGAAAGTCTCTGCGTCATCGGGTACGAAATCTGGGTCTTGGACATAGTCACGGTCGACTTTCTGGTTTTCGAAAGTGATTTTGTCGAGGCGGTAGGCTTCGATTTCCGCTTCGATAAAGTCGTCCAGGACGCTGGATGGTTGTTCGAAGACTTCGTCGCGGACTTGGAGGAGTCCGATGAAGGGGTTCTGGAGCTCGAGACCACCAAGTCCGGTTGGGAAGTACAGGTAGCCATCGGGAATATCCTTGATGCCGAAGCGTTCTTCGAGGGTGGACTTCAGGTAGTCGACGACGTTGCTGTCGGAGAAGATGCGCGTTTGGATGCGATTCATAGCTGAGAGCATCATGTCGACGTGCTCTCGACCGAAGCAATTCGCAGGCTTGCCGAAGTTGCTCTTGAAGAATGTTCCGGCATAGGTGTTCCAGGCATGGATCCATGAGAAGACGCTGGACTTCTTGTCTTCGAGTTGTTTTCTGAGGTCATCGATGTGTGTGTCTACCATATCTTGATCGATGACGAAGCGTCCAGTGATTGGCTCGAGCTTGAGGAAGCCCCACCGAATATCACCGACAGGCAGCGAGGAGTCGGTCGGCTCGAGATCTTGTTGCTCGCCTCGTACCCGCACTGTTCCTGTCTTGGCCTCATTTAAGGACACGCCCATGATATCCGAAAATGCTGTGATGGTTTGCCAAGCTTTCACGACAGTCTTGTGTGAGGAAGACCATACCCAGAAATCATCATGCATCCGATACAATTGTGCTCCATCTGTTTGTTGGTTGACAGCATAGTCCAAACAAAACAGAACGACCTCACCGCACACGGTTGACAGCGAGTGTGCTCCTGGAACACCTCGCTTTCGAACCCGAGTGGTAGCAGCCGAGCCATCTTCCACAAACTTGAGCGGCGCTTCCATAAACGTCTTGAAGAACCCAAGCCATTTATCTGAAAGCCCAAAGAATGAGAGAACCGCAGATATAGTGGAATGTGGCAGCGAGGGGCTCCAAGACTCAAACTCAGAGCGCGCACATGTAAAGTCCCCATGCAAGCGAGTATTGACAAGGATTTCCGTCGAGACGAGGTGCAAGAGGAATTGCTTGGTAGCCATCGGGGACTGAGGCTTTTCACTTTCTTCTTCCTCATCGTACTCTCCGTCGCTGTCGTCATCATCCTCAGCTATCCTTCGGTGCCTGAACTGCCCACCTCTCCCAAGTCCTACCCCCGTAGTTGATGGTGCCGATTTTCGAGCGGCGTGCGAAGCTAACTGCTTTCGAGGAGCCTTTCCTCCCGTAGACTTTCTTGCTGTCTGTTTTGTGCGACCAGAGGTTCTGATTTCAACTTCTTCTTCTCCATCAACCGCCTCAGTAGTATCGTATTCCGAGTCGGGCAGCTGGGACAAGAAGAAGATGGACTTGTAGAGGCCTTGTCGTTTGCTTTGAACACTTGGCTTCTTGGACTGCTTTCCGAGAAAGTATTCTCTTCTTTTCTTGTCAGTCCGAGAGATTGGCTGCCGTAATGAGGTCCAGGCTCCGTCATAGTTGAAGAAGTTTGTAAATGCCTTCTTGAAAAAGACTGACCACCTGACCCCAATGAATTGTAAGAAGATCGCTTGGAGGAGGTCTTCGTCAATGTACATATGGAAGGCCCCATTGACGTGACGGCGCTGTTCAATGGGCACTTCGGTTTCCCAGGACCAAGTGTGGAAGGTAGCTATTCGCATGTTCAAGACGTCGGCAACTTCTCTGAGAGGCCCGGCATGTCAGCACAATCCAAAGGTCCCCAAAGAAAACGTAGCAGGTAAAAAAAAAAAAGAGAAGAAAAAGAAGAAAAAAAAAGATACAACACGATTGAATTTATACCAAAAACATGAACATACCTAAGAATAATCGAGCTGGCAAGAAAGTCTTTCAAGACAGCGTTCTTCTCTTCCGAGAGGAGGTTTGAGCTCAACAAGCCATTGATCGTCCATCGAAGCACCGCTTCATTGAATTGTCCAGGAGTCGACATCTGAATCTCGAAAGTTTCGACTTCCTTCCTAAGTTCTTCGAGAGCTTTGATCGCCTGCTTGTTCTCTCCATTCTTTCCAAAAAGATTGCGTAGATACTTTGCAATGGCAGCCTCGTCCGTCTGGCAGGCCTCAAAAACAAGCTCCTCCCACTCGACACGTGATGAATCTCTAGCAGCGGTATTGATCTCCTCAAAGCCTTCCATAGCATCATCGGAAGGGGTCTCAGCAGCAACGTCTTTCTTCTCGGCCGACAGCCACTCCGTCACCAGCTGACCGTACAGTGCGGCGTACTGGTACTTCAAGGACTGGACATCGAGTCGTTTCATGAGAGACTGCTCCCAATCTCCTAACAGCTTGGGCGATATTGAAGGATCGTAGCGCGCTTGTTCGAGGAAGCGATCGAAGTTCTTGAGCATGACCTCGAGACGGGGGTCATCGGTGCTACCAGTGATGATGCGACCTGGTCCGCCGTACCGCTCGCCTCTCTTGCGTTTGGTGGTCTTGACGGCAAAGCATTGCTTCAGTCCATCCACTAGGATGGCGAGTCTTTGTTTCTGGTTGGATTGGAGTTGGGCGGCAGTGAGGAGCGACGACTTCTGGTCCTCGAAGATAGTACGTCTGCGGGACAGCTCGGAGAGCTTGGTCGAGGTGATGTCCTGAAGTGTTGAAGAGAAGACGGAAGAAGACATGATTTTGGGTGGGCTAGGTATACTGGGCTTTTGAAGTATCACGTGTTGATTTGATGCGTAGGAAAGGATGGAGGCTGGGGAAGGGAATGGCCCGAGCGGATGGGGGATTTATATAGGTAGCATCAGCAGGGATCTCTATTAGCTTGGCAAGAGATGAAAGAAGGCGGGATTCGTGAGTCAAAATGCACTAGAAATGACTCAACGCTATCCCGCATAATGCCCATCAACTTCTAGGCAGAAGGGGGAACATCAAAAAAGGGGTGAGCAGTAAAGAGGCGGCCGAGACGGCAGCAAGCCGGAGAAGTATCACGCTCCGGCAGGATCCCGAGACACCTCGTTTGTAGATTGTCATCCTCATGAAGCTCAATAGAAGTGTTCGTGATAAGACCGAGGATTAAATCAAGAAGGATGGATCATTCATTGATGGTTGATGGTTGAGGTCGAGAGAAGATGCTCGTTTTGAGGTGGGGTAATAGAGGGTCACGTGAAGCCAAGCTCGGAGTCCTATTGGACAAGCTGTCCGAGTAGCAAAGTTCCTTCCAAGTTCACGAACCAGGATTAGTGAAAGGCCAAGGGTGACTGAAGTGAGAATGCTCTGAAATTGATATTAGCCCGCCACGGTATCCCAATAATCTTCGTTTGCTCCTTATTGCCGCAACAAAGCATCATCCGCAATTCGTATTATCCAAGACTTTCTTCTGTTCCTGGTAGCAGTGGTGTCCCCATCATGCATCCCTGGACGTGACATCCCCAGCATCTCAAATCAAACACGTATGTGCGGAGTGTTGATGAGCTGATCCAAACCGAACGCTCCGAGCCAAAATGGAAACAGGAGAGCGCCAATGCCCGGAAACGGTTGTCCCAATGAAGTCGATTAATGAATACTGTTTCGGGAGGCGTACATCGCAAGAGTGGCAAGGAAAGAATCGTGAAGTCATTGAAATATAGACTGTATACGAAAGCCACGTGTGCTTGTAAGGAGTGTTCGTTGAGAAAGTCGAGAGTGCGGCCAGCGGTGGGCGGTGGGCGGTGGTGTATGTTGTGAAGGACCAGTCGTTGGGAGCAGCATTATTGACGCCTTTTGATATTGAGGAGTCTCCTGCCATTGAAGAACAGCTGAATATCACGACAGTTCTCGACACCTCAAACCGGCTCCGTTGGAGGCGTAAATTCCATAGCCTGCTTCTTTTCCGGTGCTCTACACATATTGATGAAGCTTGCGAGTCCCTAGAAATTGAATAATCAGAATTGGTCTTTCTGAAAAGTATGTGGGCATGAATAGTGATATGCAGCTGTATGTGCACAATATATCATGCCATTCCTATGTTCTGATGGGGAACAGCTCGGATGTCGAGTCTGAGGGTATCATTTGAGGGACTGCGCCAAACTTTGGACACGACGCCAATTTGAAGACAGGATAGGAGTCTGCCAGGCTGACTTACAATGGCAAAAAGGACCGCCATGATAATGCCCAAGATTGTGAGCAAATCCATTTCCAGCGTTCTTTCGAGCGAGCAAGCGAGGACGGAGACAGAATTCGTGTATCGGAACAAGGAAATTTTGAATTATTGAGATCGGAATAACAGAAAGAGAAGAAGACAAAAAGCCTTTCAATTTCAAACGAATGTAGGGAGACGGGGATTGCGCTTGCTTGCTAAGTGATAGAGGGGGAGAGGGCGTCAAGACCATTTATCACGGAGCGTCCACCCCCCTTTCCACTCGGTCGGCATGTCTATACCGGCACCTCTCGCGATCCGAATATGCTATTTGTGGAGGCTGTGCCTCGAGATAACAAGCTTTCCATCCCACTTGGAACGTAGCTGAGGCGGCTAGATCCCTCAATCCAGAATAGCATTGGGGCATTCTCGTGTTCGACGCAGATTGAAATTTGTTGTAGATGGAGCAAGTCTACGCAATACGACTGCTTGAGCGTGTCGCCAATACACATCGTCGATGTACGACATCTGGTACGGTGAGCCAATCATGCATGTCTTGGTACGAAGGATGGAAGAAGGGGCGACGTTGGAATACGCGAAAGGTGGGGCTGTTGGGATTTCAGCGAATAGGAGGCCGATCTTCGCGGAGGATCGACTTCCCCTGAAAGCATCCCGGAGCCTCCAACAAAAACTGGTACAATTGCGTACTTTATCTCGTCCAGAAACATGATGCATTTAATTTGTAAGAGTGAATACCATTTATACTCGGATTTAGAGACCGTAGCTCCGTTGCCTTCAAATCATCCGACACGTGATTGCGAATTTCGTTACCCGTGACTCCCATCTTCCTTCGTATCTTCCCTGAAAAACCTGGGAGTTTGGATGGCAAGGGCTGGACGCGCTATCAGTAACTTTCGGAGTTCGAACACCAGGGAACACAAATGCCCAAGATATATTTCGATATCAAATGTATTTCGTATTTTCAGCTCTACCTTCACCCCTCTCGAGACTACGAGATCGGTTGAGATGCGGCGAGTTCTTTCATTCCTGTTCTCTCGCACAGCCAGAGCAAACGTCCCTCATCCTCTCCGCTGTTGACAGCCATGGGCAGAGTCTACGTATTCAACGCAATTCATTCCTCGATGAGACAATGCCCTCAGACACAAGGAGATGTCCTTCTTCCCCGCTACTATTCCAGCTAGCCCAAGACTGCACCATGGTATGCACATGCGAGATTCATTGAAGAGCATGGAATTGTTGTCCTTAAAAATTAAGCACACAAAGATCCTAACTCAATCTTTCAGGGGACGTCACAGATTTCCGTGGTCCTCAAGACCGTCTGGGGAAGGACCAGGAGGCGGACTACCAGATGATGGCTCGAAGCGTTTGGCTCCTCCATCTAGTAAGATGCAGATATTCATACCTCTGAGCCACTGTCAAATGAACCGGGCGAGTTTCCGGCCGACTGTCTCCATACCCATCGAGCAGAAGCCAACTTTCTACTGGCCAACTTCATCGGCTACAACAAAACCGATATCGAAGCTGCAAGAAGCATCCGCACCACAAATTACCTGAAATACGTCGAACCCGGGACGACTCAAGATCACTTGATCTACGAAGACATCCCGACTGTGTCGCAAAGACTATGCGACATGCTCTTCTAACTCAGAGAAATGATTCTTCACCAGAGGAAAGCGGCTGGCTAGGCTTCAAGGACCCAAAGACACTCGTCAAGGACTTCATAATTTATTTGGACTGGGCTTCAACGCGGGAAGTGCCCATACGACGGGGTCTGCGTCATCGCGATTTGGCCTTGGGGCATGCGTGGGGATCACTATCAACCCGTCTGTCTGCAGGCCGACAAAGCATCAAGTTCGCGCAGATATTGGATTTGGAACCGCCGAAGACTCAATCAGTCGGGACGGAAAACATTTTACGATCTTGGTGTCCGGCGCGTGATCTGTTGGTGTGTTGGCGCACACTCAGCTTCGCACCTCTGGTCTTGATCAGTCACAATTTTGGAAATCAACTCTTGCCCGTGCTCGAGTTGCCCCCTGTTCGCATGGTGTCATCCCATTCGAGTATTGGAACTGTCTGGTTCGCCGTGTCGCAAATTGCCTCTCGACCTGCGGTTCTCTTTGGGCTTTTCATCGATGTCCGTTCCGCTGCTCCTTGTTTTCTACAAGGATATTGGCTCCTGTCATTATTTGTTAGTTGATTCTTTCAGTTGGGGGAACGAGAAACGTTCACGGAGGCGGGGTGAGAGGACGGATTGTTCAAGTCGAAAAGAAGAAAGAGAATTGGCGAGTACCAAAGATGTATCACAGAATTCTGCTTCATGACAGTCTATCGGATTAGTTGATACGATTGGGGTACGGAACCCTCTACTGCATAGGCAATGAACCTTGTTTGAAGTTTTACTTGTCGTCATGGAATACTCAAATCAGGAAAGGCCCGTTTCTCAACCCGCGCAATCAGATGCGACTACTCAGGAACTCTCCGCAATCTAGATCGATGCTACATTAGCTCCCGCCTAGCATATGTCTAAACCTCAAAGGTGCCTCGGTATAAGACTACCGACCCCACGATGCTTGCGCTACTTAGAAATTGCCTTCAGGTGTGTCGTCGATTCTTTTGGACCGCGGCGTGGGTTAGAGTGTCTTATATATCACTGGCCCTCTCAGAACATTTGCTGTTTTAGGATTGATCGTTACGTCTTCCATAAACTGCCCTTCTTGGATTCGTTCTTGTCAATATGAAGTATCTTTTGGCAAGCGGAGCATTGGCAGCATTGCCCTTGGCGGTCTCTGCCTTTCCACAAGTTGCTCAGGAGGCCGCAATTCAGCTATCCCGCTCCGTGGGTCCAGTATCCGGAAGTAACACAAAGAGAGCAGTTACCTTCGACCCTGCTGCTCAATTGGTGGATGTCACCGGAGTCCATGCGTTTTCGCCACCTGACTTTGCGGCTGGAGATCAGAGAGGTCCTTGTCCTGGCTTGAATGCATTGGCGAACCATAATTATCTCCCCCATAACGGTGTAGCTGCATGGACGGAGATATTCACTCAAACGGTATCAGGTGCGTGAGCTTCGTCCAGTCTGATGATTTAGTTCTAACTGTATGATAGTGTACGGTTTGGGTGAGGATATTGCAGGCTTCCTTGCTGTTTACGGTGCCATATTCGATGGCAATATCGTCTCTCTAAATCCAGGATACTCGATTGGTGGCCCAACGTCCGCAAACCAAAACATTCTCGGAGGGCTCGGGATACTAGGCACACCTCAAGGTCTCTCCGGTTCCCACAACAAATATGAGTCCGACGCCTCCGCATGCCGTTACGACCTCTACACCGGCGGAAACGACTACAAGGTCGACCTCTCCCGCTTCGAAGCCCTCTACGCCCTCCAATCCAACGCTCCCTCTCCCTCCTACGACCTCTCAGTCTGGACCGTGCACCGCAAAAACATGTTCTTGAAATCCAAGAACGAAAACCCACAGTTCTTCTACGCACCCTTCGCAGGCGTCATCGCTTCTACAGGCGGCTTCAGCTTCCCACCACGCATGTTTTCAAACAAGAGCGCCGAGCACCCAGATAACGGCATCCTCGACAAAGAAGTCCTGAAATCCTTCTTTGCTATCTCGGGGCCTGACAATAACCTCACGTATACGTACGGCCATGAGCGTATTCCGGACAATTTCTATAAGCGTGCTATTGGTAATGAATACATCTTCGCCGAGTTCATGCAAGATCTGAACATGTTCGCTACTTATTTCCCAGAGATGATCAGCACGGGCGGGAATACCGGCACGGTTGACTCGTATGCTGCGCTTGATCTTGGAAATTTTACCGGAGGGGTGTATAATAGCGCCAATTTGCTGGAAGGTCACAATCTCGCCTGCTTTGTGTTCCAGAGTCTTCTTGCTGCTGCGCCGGATGTGTTGAAGGGCGGGTATAGTGATTCTAGCGGGCCTATGAGTACTCTTCTTGATAAGGTCAATACGTTGATTGGGGATTATGCGTGTCCAGAGATTGAGAGTGTGAATGAGGGGCAGTTTGCGCAGTATCCTGGTGCGAAGACGGCTTCCAACGGCGGCGGTATTTTGTAAAAAGGTGGAATCATGGTTGGGCCCTGGTTTCAGATCTTCATTAGTCAGAAAAGTCGTAAACGCTGTGCTGATGTATTTATTAGAGGTATCCATAAAAATGCTGATATTTTGAATTCAAGCAGAAAATGACACACTTTTCGATAAAACATGCCTCCGTATCCTGGTTCAATCCCGACCTCGTAAGTATATATTCTCGGTAACGTCAAGTCCATCAGCACAGAATCCGGTCAATGACAATATATCGCTACATTTGCCTTCATAATTGATTGGCATCTGTAAGCGGCAAATCTCTGCCGCTGCAGAAATAATCCTCCAAGTCCCCCAACCAGAGGTCATCTGGCGTATGCTCGAGTTTCATTTCCCGCACCAACCAACACTCCTGGTCTGTCCCAAAGCCAGGACGAGTACTCAATTCTCCGTGGATTCGGATTTTGTTCAGACTGAGCATGCTTTTCAATCGAGGGAGTAATGTGTACCTGTTAGGTTCGATTGTTAGCATTGCCTGACCCCGAGAAGATTCCAGCACCGGAGGGGAAAATGGGCAAGCCAATGCTGCTATAGACATATACGCAGAGCTAGGGAGACGAAGTGAACCTTCTTGCCCCAGGAAATAGCACTCACCAAGATCCGCCTGCGTCCAGCTCGACCGATATGTTGAGACCAAAATGCAGGAGTGTTTTCGCATGCCTCTCCAGCACCCGCATTAGCTCTAACTCCGATGTTCGAAAGCAGCCCAGTTCCAGCTTTTTAAGCCCCGGCCAGAAAGGATTATCGCCAATTAGGTGTGACAGTCTCGCAGGATATTTTGTTCCGCCCCAGATATTAGTTTCATCGAAACTGAGTTTCAAGCTTTCCAGCCGTGACAATTTGGCCAAGAATTGCGGTATCTTTCCGCTTTGCTCCAAGTATCGATAGCATTCCGGCGCCTCTGGTCCCTCTTCAGAGGGGTGCCCAGGTCCACCACAAGTCAACACCAGATGCAGACTTGTTAGAGACTTGCAGACTCGAGTGTAACGATGCTTATTTAAGATGAAGGCATTCGACTTGAACCACTTCCAGCTTAGCAAGCCGGCTCGCAGCTTTTTCAGCTCGATTCGAGAGGACGCTGCGCCGAGGAGGAGAGAGTTCAGCTGGCGTACGCCGTATGGCACGAGCTGTTCGTACGGGAATTCAAGTGCATAGTCCCACGGTCCTATGCGGTCATACACATCGGTCCGGTAGATGGTGTTGCGGGTATTCATTGTTATTTTTTCGAGGTTGATCAAATTGGGGATCGCTTGTGCGAGAATGGGATAGTCTATCATTCCGTCCAGAATGTGCTCCTGCTCCCTCATGATGGTCTGGTACCAGCTGTACAGACGCACAAAGTCTTGCCGAGTCCGGATCGGATTGAATGTCAATATTTGACCGTTCACTCGTCCACCATTTGGCTCCTTTACACGCTCCTCTGCTCCGGCTTTCCAAGTCGCGAAGTCTTTCATTGGAGAGTCTAGGATATGGGAGTCATAGTATAGTTCACGGACGGTCTTACTCATAATTGGATGAGACGAAATCGCTAGGAGGCGCTGGAAACTGTGAACTTTGAAGCTGTTTCGATGGAGGTGGATGCCGATCGTCGGGACCAGATATTCGAGTCCTACGGCAGCACATTGTCGGTTGAGGAGTCTGAAGGCTGGAACTTCCCAGTAATTCAGCTGAGCACAAATCAGGTGAAGGAGCTCTGGAGCAAGGGTATCCATTGTCGCGAAGCAAGATGGTGATGCTAGATGGAATCTCCGGTGGTGAAGAACCGAAAACCTGTGTGCACCGCTGAATATCCATCCAAACACTTGAGAATAGATTAGACTGGTTGGTCGACCAGTGCATTCTAAAGATTTTGCTGGGTGCTATGCCTAATCAAAACATCGTCAGGTTTCAAAGCATTTACTCAACACGTCAATAATTGATGCAATCCGAATTGAAGAGAGAGATAAGGTAATGTTAATGCTCTTGGGATTCTGAGCAATTGCTGTGCTGATACGGAAGAACATAGGCTACGCGTCGCTCATAAAAGACGCGTCGTTGTCACGCCAACCACGATGGTCCGTGCAGATTTATATTGAAACCAACGTGAGCATCAGTGATTGTCAAACAGCCACAACTGATCATGGCGAAGGCGTGAGTTTAATTCGCAAGGGCTTTGTGAAATGGTAAATGGTATCGTATGGTCTAGTGGATCTATGTGGCCCACCAGGGGGGCTGTCGGCATCCACTGACTAAGAGCTTAGTAAGTTACCGAATTACTGTAATGCTAATCGCGCGGCCTGGTTAATCAAACCGCCACAATTCAACAATTGGGATATGTATTCAAATAACGAAAAGGCTGTCACATACGACCATAGACTGAGGAGAACTGGGCATCCCGTCCG